>Ga0209689_1000059_pt1 | contig 54737 bp, 37 predicted proteins | sample GraSoiAngelo_149_FD_187119 | JGI IMG/M metagenome (GOLD analysis project Ga0209689, IMG submission 187119) | Grasslands soil microbial communities from the Angelo Coastal Reserve, California, USA - 14_1009_09_30cm (SPAdes) (version 2) | ecosystem: Environmental > Terrestrial > Soil > Grasslands ... | reverse complement strand
CGCAGGTGGTCGTGTCCACCGACACGACTTTGATTGCCTGGAAGAATCCCGAGGATTGGGCGATCCACATCCAAGACATTGCCTCGGCCAAAGAAGTCATTCAATTTGCCGCACAGGAGGCCGCCGACGCGAGGCGCCGACGCGACAGTGCGGACCTCGTACGGCAAACGGCGATCCGCCAGCGGGAGGACGAAACCACTCGTCTGGCAGCGGCGCAATCTTCCGTACAAGACCTGGAACAGCGTATCAGTGCAATGCGGCATGAAGTGGAGCGCAGAGTGAAGGCCCCGGGTGCGGACCTCAAGTCCGCTCCCTTCCGTGCGGCCGCCAAGGTGAAAACCATCGCGGCGTATACGGAAGTCGTCATCGTGATCGTCACACCGCACTGGTATGGCGTGGAAACACCAGACGGCCAGCGCGGATGGATGCCCGTGGATCAATTGGAAGCTCTTCCGTGAAAAGACCTGGACAGAAATTCCTCATTTCCACGATTCGAATGGGAGGACTTGGTGGCGTCCTCGGCATGCTGTTGGCGACCGCGGTTTTTCCTCAAGCTGTGCCTTACGCTCGCGCGTTTCCGCAGCCCCCGGAAGAAGTCGAGGGCGCGCTAAAGGACCTGCAGGCGTATTCCGGCCAAAAGCTCCCGATTGTGGACGGCTTCGTGGCCACCGGAGACCAGCCGCTCAATCAATACGAGCGCGCCTTTTATCAATTCTCCATTGACTTGCTGCCGGGAACGGCGGGCGGCACAATCGTGCGCGTCACCGCCAAAATTACGGCGTGGTATGCAGACAAAGATCCTGCGAAATCCGGTTATCAGGTGCTGCCCTCGAACGGACGTCTGGAGCTCGATCTTTTGGACCGCTTGGAAGAGAAATTCGGCGGCAAGCCAACGCCCTCCGCGGCGCGCTCGCTTTCGAGCGCTACTATCTCCGCTCCGAGACCGAAGCTCGATCTTGGTGGCCTCCCTGGTGTTAGAATTTCCACGGGGGCGAATCCTGCGGCAAAACCCGGAACCACGGCCGATGAATTGGGCTCTTTGCGATCCAACCGTGAAGCCGAGGAAAAACGCATGACTGAATTGAACGCGGAACTTCAGAGCTTGCGGGAAATCCAGAAAAACCAGGCGCACCCTCTGAACCTAGTGGCCGTGAAAAAACCGGGCGCCCCGGTGCTGGCCAAGCCTGCGGAAGGGTCCCGCATCCTGTTTAACGCTGCCGCCGAGGATGAGTTCGAGTTCATCGACGCGGAACGCGAGTGGATTCACGTGCAGATCTCCGGCCCTTCGCGCGGTTACATCCGCCGAAACAATCTGGAGTTGTCGGAATTCGTCGCCGCGCGGCTCAGTCCCGAGGGCGCGGCAGTTCCGGTGGAAAAACCAGCGGCGTTCCGCATCGTGCGCGAAGAGAATAGTTCTTTTCCCGGAGATTGGGCGCCCCTGAAGGGAAAGGCCGTGAAAATTTTTACCGTGCAGCCCGATTCGCAGAACCCCAAAGAAACCAGCGCACGCGCAAAACTCGCTTTCGCAAGCTCCGTTTTTCAGAAGTACGCGACGGATAACCCCGCGTCGACTCTGGCAGTCGAGGGTGTCGTGGTAATCTTCGATTCGGCAGACGGCGGCATCGCCGGGGTCACCCTGGCGACCTTGAAGCAGCTCACCGCCGGCGCACTTTCTCTTGAAGACTTCTGGAAGGAGTGCTACCGCGATCCGCCGGATGCGTTCCAGGAATCCCGCAAGCCTTAGCGCTGGGGCTTCGCCGCTCTCACTTCCATTCGAAACTTTGCTGGAGTCCGCCGATTTTCACGTCGAAGACGCCGGGCTCGACGACGCGTTTGTTATCGGCGCCGATAAAGGACAAGTCGTCGGACGCCAACTCGAAAAAGACGTGGCGGCTCTCGCCAGGTTGGAGCAGGACTTTCGCGAAGCGCTTGAGCCGCTTTAATGGCGGCGTCACGCTCGCAAAGCGCTCGTTCAGGAACAGTTGAACGACTTCCTTGCCAGCGCGGTCGCCGCTGTTCTTCACCGTCACGTCCACGCGCACGGACTGGCTCCCCGAAGCCGAGGCCGGAACAACGCGCAAATCGGAATACGAGAAAGTCGTATAGCTCAACCCGGATCCAAATTCGAATTGCGGCGCAGCCAGCGCCTGGCCTTCTCCCCCATCCTCTCCTTCAAATACTTTGTGGTCGTAGGTGAAGAGGTGGTTCGTCGAGCGGGGATAGGTAATGGGCAGCTTGCCGCTGGGATTCACATCGCCGAAAAGAACATCGGCAATGGCCGGCCCGCCTTCATTGCTGGGGTTATAGGCCATCACGATGGCTTTGGCGGCTTCTGCAATGCGGCTGATGATGCGCGGGCGGCCTTCGGTCAGCACCAGGATCACGGGCTTCTTCGTTTCCATGATTTTCAGGGCAAGGTGGAGCTGCGCGTCTGGTAACGTGAGATCGGGGATGTTGCCCGGTGTTTCCGCATAGGCCCATTCTCCGATGCAAATCACAATGGCATCTACCTTTGACGCCGCTTCCGCAGCCTTGGCGATGTCAACCTCCTTGTTGTAGGTGACGCCGGGAGCATAGCTCACGTTGGCGGCGCCGATTTTTTCCTGAATGGCTTTGAGAATCGTCGCGCGGTCCTGGGGATACATGCTCGCGCGGTCACCCTGCCACGTATAACTCCAGCCGTTATTCAGCGGAATCAGGGAATCGGCGTCCGGCCCGGTCACGAGAACGTGCGCCGTCTTTGCAAGCGGCAGAGTGTGGTTCTCGTTTTTCAGAAGAGTGATGGACTCGCGCGCGGCTTCGAGGCTAACCTGGCGTGATTCCGGTGAGCCGATCACCGTTTTCGAATCGATCCCGCGCAGCGGATCGTCGAAGAGCCCGAGCTGGTACTTCACCCTGAGAATCCTTCGCACCGCTTCATCGATGCGGCTCGCAGGCACTTTCCTTTCCTGCGCCAGCTCGAGCAATAGATTGCTAAAGCTGTAATCGCTCGGCACCATACTCATGTCGATTCCAGCAAGGATCGCGATGCGCGTGGCTTCCTTCTCATTTGCCGCGATGTGGTGCACGCCAACAAGTTTCTTGATATCCATCCAGTCAGAGACCACGAATCCCTGCAAGCCGAGTTCGCCTCGCAAAACATCTTTGAGCAAATAGCCGTTGGCGTGGCCGGGGATTCCGTTCACTTCGCTGGAGTTCACCATCACCGTGTGAGCGCCCGCTTTCAGAGCCGCGCCAAACGTGGGAAGAAAGTATTCACGCAAAGTATTTTCCGGGATGAGCGCAGGGCTGCGGTCACCGCCGGTGCCGGGATAGCTGTAACCCACATAGTGTTTCAGCGAAGCAGCAACGCTGCCGAGGCTCGAAAGATCGCTGCCTTCGTAACCGCGAACCGTGGCCACACCCATCACCGTGGCGAGATAAGTATCCTCTCCGAGCGTCTCCCACAAGCGCGACCACAGCGGCTGCCGCCCGGCATCGAGCACGGGTGAAAAAGACCATGGAATGCCGGCCTTGCGCGTCTCGGCAGCTGCGATCTGGCTGCCGTGGAGCATCAGCTCCGGATTCCACGTGGCGGCCATCGCGAGCGGCTGGGGAAAAAGAGTACTCCCAACGATGTAATTCCCCCCGTGGATGGTATCGATGCCGTAGAGCACGGGAATCTGCAAGCGGGATTTCTTCGCTTCTTCCTGGATGGCACGGATAATCTCGTGCCACTTCTCTGCGGGCAAGGCTTCGTCATTCACGTTAAGAATGGAGCCCACACCGTATTCGCCCACGGCTTTCTGTAATTTTTCAGAATTGATTCGAATGGACTGGCCCTGTCCATCGCTGATCATGCCGATTTCCAGCTGCGTCATCTGGCCAATTTTTTCCTTCAGCGTCATTTGGGCGAGAAGTTTCTCGACAGCTGCGGCGGAAGCGCTTGCCGGAGGCCCCGCGGGAGTCAAGTTTTGTCGCAAAAACGCTTCGCTATCAACCATCCGGGAAGCAGCGTCATCGGCGCCGGACGGTACTGCCACTACCGTGCAAACAGCCAGTACAATAACGATATGCCAGAGCCTTCTTTGCGGTGTGGACACGGGTATCTCCTTTCCGAGCATCCTACCCCCTGGAGGCCGGCGATGTCCAAATTTCGGCTTTCCTAAGATTCCGATTGCGGACCTTCTGAAAGCTGATACCTTGCAACCTGCGGAGAAAACGACGGAGCTGAATACGCGGGAGTCCTGAGTATGAAGCAAACTGCAGCGGTGATCGGTTTGGGATTCGTGGGCAAAGCGCATCTCGATTCTTTGCGAAGAATTGGCGTTTCCGTGCGCGGAATGCTCGGCAGTTCCCGCGAGCGCAGCGAAATGCTTAGCGAGTCATTGGGCCTCGAGCGCGCCTATGTTTCGCTCGACGAACTGGCCGAAGATCACGACGTCAGCGTGGTGCACATTTGCACACCGAATCACGCGCACTTCGAGCAGGCCAGCCGCATGCTTCGTGCCGGAAAACATGTCCTTTGCGAAAAACCTCTGGCCATGGATTCGCGCGAATCGGAAATGCTGGTAAAGCTTGCAAGAGAGCGCCGGTGCGTGGGAGGTGTCGCTTACAACATCCGTTACTACCCGCTATGCCATGAAGCAAAGGCCGCTGTGACGAGCGGCGTGATCGGGCAGCCGCGTCTTGTTCATGGAAGTTTTCTACAGGATTGGCTGCTCTTCCCGACTGACTGGAACTGGCGGCTGGATCCAAAACTTGGCGGCGAGCTTCGCGCCGTCTCCGACATCGGCACGCATTGGCTGGACCTGATGATGTGGATTACTGGGCGGAAAATTACGGAAGTATGCGCGGACCTGGCAACCGTCTTGCCCATTCGTCATCGGCCGCGGGGGCGCGTCGAAACATTTCAGAAAGCCTCGAATGCCGAACACGATGATGTTCCGATCACCACGGATGACTATGCCTCCGTCCTCTTGCACTTCGAAGAGGACTTGCGCGGCGTGATGACCGTCTCGCAGGTCAGCGCCGGCCGCAAGGCCAGACTGTGGTTCGAAATCGACGGCAGCAAAGGCTCACTCGCTTGGAACTCCGAGTCCCCGAATACGCTTTGGATCGGACGTCGCGACCGCGCCAACGAGGTACTTCCCAAAGATCCCGCTTTGCTGAGTCCGGCCGCCCGGGGCTTCGCGGCGTATCCCGGCGGGCACCCCGAGGGATACCCGGATACCTTCGTGCAGCTCTTCCGTGATTTTTACGGATACCTGGATGCGGGAGACTTCGACGCGCGCCGGCCCTTCCCGACATTTGCAAACGGGAACCACGAGTTGCTGCTCTGCGAAGCCATCGGACAGAGTGCGCGGGATCGCGCCTGGGTACCGGTGCTTTGGGGCTGAGTGCGCCCGCTTCAGCGCGGCGAAGAATACTGGTAGCGCAGGCTCGGCGGCATGCGTTCCGAGCGTGATCGCGTATTGTACTCCAACTGGTAGCCCAGATGTTCCGCGTCGGCCGGATAATCTCGACCCTCGGGATACGGATACGGCAGCAGCGAATGCCGCGGTAGCGGCTCGACAGTAAACGCGTGGGCTGCGTAGAAATCGAGATCCTTTTCGAAGCCGTCGGCGTAAAAGAAATAATCGCGAACCCATCCGGCCGGCAGCGCCGGAAGCTGCTGGGGATCAAAATCGAGCTTCAGCCCCTCGCCGGAGCCAAAGACGACAAAGCGATCGTCGGAGGCGCATAGCAAACCATACACATCGCCGTAGCGCGTGTAATTTCCAGCGGCGCGCGCGTAGGGGCCGGTCATGCTCCGCTGCGAGTACGAATAGACCGTGTCGCTCGCCGGCTGCAGACGCGTCTCGCGAGGATAGCCGACGAAATCGAGCGCCGCCCTTGCGAGAGGCACTTGCGCCACGCGCATATCCGGTGCGCCGGGTGTCTGGTCAATTCGAATTGCGTCCCAATACACTTTCAGATTGTTGACGATGCGAATCCGCCGCGTTCCTGCGGGAAGGTTGCCGGTCAGGTCCGCAACCATGGTCCGTTCGAGCCCCGCCGGAAAACCCATGTCTTCGACGACACGCGTCCACTTGCCTTGCGCATCGAGGGCTTCCACATACGGCGGAATCACTTTGATTCCGGCTTGATCCGCCGCGTACATCGAAGTCGCGGTGAAGTAATCCGTGTAACCATCGATGATCAATCGCAATGGTTTTTGCCTATCCCATTCACCGAGGTCGAGGTCGATCCAGTGCAACTTGGCGAATCCCGCAAACGGCAACGCTTCGAAACTCGTGACGTACTTGCGGTCGCGCTTGGAGATCAGCGGCAGCACATCATTCCCGCGGTCGTCCCACGCGCCGATTGGCGGGTGCGCGTCGCTGCTGGCGATCACGCGGAACTCCGGAAAAGGGGGCGCGCTCACGAATCGTTCATTTGGAAAAACTTCGTACGGCGCCGGATGATCGATGGCCAGCAGCCGCACCTGGTCGAGATACACCGTTTCTTCCATCGGCTCCATGAAGCGGAAGCTGAGCAGACCGTTCCGAGCCATCACGCTACGCGCAGGCACCTTTAAGTACTCGTCGGGATCGGGAACGTCCCTTTCCCCGGGCGCGACCCAGTGGCCCACCACGCCTGGTCCGATCATGTCCGCGATGAATTCATACTCGCGGCCATTCCACGAAAACAAAACGGGGCACGAGCTCCCGCGACGATCGAGTTCGGTGATGCTCTGCACTTTCTTCGTGGTCAGGTTTATTTCGTCCTGTGGGACGCCCGTAGGCCACAGCAGCCGCACCACTTCGGCGTTGTGCTCCGAGCCGAGGCCGGCCAGAATCGGAGCGGCGCTCTGTCCCAAATACCCCGCCGCGCCGGCCACTTCCCACTTTTGATACAGCATGCCTGCATAGAGTTCGACTTTCGTTCCGATCCCGCTTTTGTTGTCATTGAGCGCCTTGAGGTCGATGCTCATCCAGTCATGCTGATTGCCGCCCTCATTGCGCAGAACAATCGGCCCTCCCCCTAGCTGTGTCACGACTAGATCCGCATCCCCGTTTCCATCGATGTCCGCGACCGCAATCGCACGCGGTTGACTCAGCTTGAACGCATCGAGGCGCACTTCCTTGCTGACGTTGGCCCACCCTTGGCTCCCCAGATTTCGCAGCAACCGCAACTCCGCTCCGCTGCTCGATTCTCCCGCGGCGATAAGATCGAGCCAGCCGTCATTGTCGTAATCGAGCGCGGCAATTCCCCAGCCGTGCTGCCACCCTAAATCGGGGAGCGCAACACGTTCTAGTCGCTTCCCTTCCACATTCCGCCACAAGCTGATTCCCGGGGCGCCCGCGTGCGTGAAGGCCAGATCCATCCAGCCGTCTTTATTGAAGTCGAAAGCCACTACGCCCACCGCCGGTGGCAACTTCTCCTTGTTGAAATCGATGGCGCCGAGCGGCCTGAATTCCCCTTCGCGCGGATTGAGATAGATCGCAGCTCCCGCCTGACCGCCCGCGATGACGAAGTCAATGGCGCGGTCATTGTTGAAATCGGTGGTTACCATGCCGGCACCTGTAGCTGCAAAACCGAGCCCCGTTTCCGCAGACACATCCGTGAATTTGTTATTCCCATTGTTGCGCCAAAGAACATTGTGGGGCGGCGTGCCCGGCGCAGCTGAATCGGGCGCCGTTGTGATGTAGAGATCCAGGTCGCCATCATGGTCATAATCCACAAAAGTGAGGCCCACGCAGCCTTTTTCTCTGCGGATTCCCGCCGCTTGGGTCACGTCCTCGAACTTGCCGTCTCCCTTGTTGCCAAGTAACCGGACACCGTCACTCAAACAAACCGCCAGATCCGTATGGCCGTCATTGTCGAAATCCCCGGCCGCACATCCGAAGCCGCTCCCGTTCAAGCGAATTCCAGTCTCTTGGGTCACATCCGCGAAGCGTCCATCGCCCAGATTGCGCAGCAAACGGCTCGTGCCGTCCGCCGCGCCGCTTACCAGAAAAAGATCCGGCTTGCCATCCCCATCGTAGTCGAACCAGCAGGCGCCGGTGCTCGGTCCGATTTCGACGCGGCTTCCAGCTGCACTCCTCGAGACAAACGCATTCGCTTGCGCAGTAAATCGCACCGGAATCGCCGCCGGCACATCCGCAACTGAGCTCAGCGGCAGCTCCGCAAGTGAGTAGCGGCCTTGATCGCCATAGCCCGCGCCGAACGGCGCTCCGAGATGCTCCGCCGTGATTTTCTGAAAACGTGCCAAGTGTTCGCGCGCCGAAGCAGCATCGCCTTTCCTCTGAAATGCGCGTGCCAAGCCGAATTCCGACGAAGCGTGAAACGGATAAAGAGCCAACCCTTTCTGAAATGCGGCGATAGCTTGGTCATATTTCTGCAGCTGGGCGTTCAGGTATCCGACAAAATAATAGGCGTCAGGTTCGTTAGGAGCGATCTCCGTGACGTGCTGAAAAGCCACGATGCCCTTCTCCGATTCTCCGAGGTCCTTGTAGGCAAGTCCGAGGTTGTACCAAGCGTAAGCGTCCTTAGGAAGCTGCTGCGCAGCGGCTTCGAGTGCCGCGCGCGCGGACTCCAATTTCTGCTGGCCGAGCAGAGAGACACCCAGGTTTAACCGGGCCACCGCAAACTTGGGGTCGGCCTCGCAGGCTTGTTCAAAATATTTTTGCGCGTCAGCGGGGCGCTGCTGATTCATGTAGGCAACGCCGAGCGTATTGAAACGATAGGCGTCCGCGATTCCGCCGCCCGACGACCCGGACTTCTTTGTGGCCGCAGACTTCTCCTGCGCAGCCGGCGCGCTGGAACGCACCAATATCGCGGCACAGCAAATCAAGATTGAGCAAACTGAAATTATGCCCACTGCACGCCGCTGAGTTGCACGCATGAAAATGTTTCTTCCTGTCCGCGCGGGATGCTCGAATTCCATGTACTGCCCGACCGGGCGCAATTGGAATTCTCCCGGCTGCCATTCACATCGTCAACCGTTTTTATGCTCCCCGAGTTGCGTTTTGCCCCGGATGCTTGACCTCTGCCGCATGTACGCTTACTCTCGCGCATCGGGCCATGAGCTTCTTCCCTTACTGGACATTAGCGGAAATCGCGCGGCAAATTCGCTCCAAGAAGGTCTCCCCCGTGGAGATCGTCGAACTCCATCTTAAACGCATCGAGACGCTGCAACCGAAACTGAATGCGTTTGTCCATCTGGATGCCGAGGGAGCCCGCCAGCAGGCTCGCGCGGCGGAGAATTCTGTTTTGCTCGGCGATCATCTCGGGCCTCTTCATGGCGTGCCGCTCACCATCAAGAGTTGTATTGATGTCGCCGGTTGGCCCTGCCCCGCCGGTTCCCTGCTCCGCAAGGACTACCTTCCCAAACAGGATGCTCCGCTTGTTTCGCGGTTGAAAGCGGCCGGCGCCATCCTCCTCGGGAATACCAACACTCCCGAATTTTTGATGGCTTACGAAGCTGACAACCTGCTCACTGGAAAAACGAGCAACCCGTGGGATTTGACACACTCCGCGGGCGGCTCGAGCGGAGGCGAAGCGGCGGCGATTGCTACAGGGTGCTCGGCAGGCGGTGTTGGCAGTGATGGTGGCGGCTCGATTCGCGTGCCTGCGCATTTTTGCGGCATTTGCGGACTAAAACCCACCCCCGGCCGCATACCTGCCACCGGGCATTTTCCACCGGGTGCCGGCGCTTTTTCCTGGATCGGCGTTGTCGGACCCATGGCCCGCACTATCGCGGATGTGCGTTCGCTTGTCGAAGTGATGGCCGGGCCGGACGCAGGCGATGCGCTCTCCGCCCCGGTTCCCTTGCGCGCCTGCTTAGAGGATGAACTGCTGAAGATGCGCATCGGAATTCTGGAGAGCGACACGCTGGGGGTCGCAACTGCGGAGACGCGCGCGACGGTCGAGCGAGCCGCAAAATCACTCGACGAGCGAGGCCTCACCGTCGAACCCTTCCGGCTGGATGGACTCGATCGCGCGCTCGATCTTTGGTGGTTCTTCTTTGGTCCGGTGATCGGCAATTTGTTCCGGCACAGTGTCGACGGCTATGAAGATAAAATCAGCCCAATGTTTCGCGAGTATCTCGCTTACGCAACCTCGGAAGGTCCGATAACACTCCAGCGATTCACGAAAGCCTGTGCGGATCGGGATCTTCTCCGCGCCGAAATTCTGCGCCAAATGCAGGACACGGCGGTTCTGCTCTCCCCCGTTTCCACAAGTCCCGCGTTTCGTCACGGGCAGGGAAATTACCTCCCCGGCGTGGGGTACCGCCACACCATGCGGTTTTCCCAATGGCTGAACTTGACCGGCTTTCCCGGCGTCTCGGTCCCGGCCGGGGTTTCAAAGGAAGGACTGCCCATTGGTGTCCAAGTCGTCGGCCGGCCGTTTGAAGACGAACTGGTCTTGGCCGTCGCAGAGGCCATCGAGCAGGGGCGCGGCCCCTGGCCAGCACCGCCCTCCGACTTTGCGTGAACAGACTTGCCTCTCACTGCGGCTGCCGAGTCAGCTCAGGGTTGGGCACGCGATCATCCTCTTGCGACTGGCGTTCCTTATTCAGCTGGCCTTCCATGTTCTTCTGCGCGGCCGCGAATTCCGAGCGCGCTTCCTTTTGCCGTCCCAGTTGCATCAGGATTCGTCCTCGCACGAAGTGCCCCCCATGGATATCCGCTGAGAGACGCAGCGCGGTATCAATCATTTTCAAACCCCGTTCCGGCTTATTCTGTTTCTGGCAAAGTTTTGCGAGCCCAAGATATGCGCCCGCGCTCTTGGCATCCCGGTTCAGCGCTTCGCGGAATGATTTCTCCGCGTCCTCGTCCCTTTGCATACGCGAATAGAGCACGCCGAGCTGTTCGTAATTGTCGGCGAGATCCGGTTCCAGCGCGATATCACGGCGAAATTCGGCTTCGGCCCGGTCGTTTTCACCCAGACGCATATAGGCGATACCGAGATTGAGATGCAGATAGGGAAGGTCGGGATTCCCCTCACCGGCCCGTTCCAGTTCGGCCTTGGCTTCGCCGACTTCGTAGCGGTTCAGAAATGCTTTTCCCATGATGAGATGAAATTCCGGCGTTCCTCCGCCGACAGCGATCATGCGGCTGAGGATTTTCTCGTCGAGCTCTTTTTGGCCGGACTCCACCGCGGCGATATCGATCAGGTACAGATACAACACGTCATCTGACTTTTGGGGCCACAGAGGTTCGAGCACCGTCACGGCCTGAGCGAATTTCTTCGTAAAGACCTGGCAGAGTCCCAGAAGGTAACGCGCTTGTTGCGAGTCGGGCTGGTCGCGCAAGACGGAGGCCAGTGGTGCGATCGCGGCGGCATAATTGCCGCGCCGGTACTCCACAAGACCGATATTCAGCCGGATTCCAGCCATGTTCGGTTCGAGTTTCTCGGCCTTCTGCAGCAGTGTGATGGCGTGGTCCCACTCTTTGCGGCGCATGGCGATGACACCGAGATTGGCATAGGCGGAGCCGGCACGCGGGTCGGCAGCGAGCACTTGACGAAAGGCCGCTTCTGCCGCGTCGAGGTCCCCGGACTGAAGCGCCGTTTGCCCTCTAGCGAACCAGCTTCGGGGATCCATGCGCTGTTTCGCACCGGCTGGCGAGGGACGGGAGTGCCGCTCTGAGACTCCTTCCGCTGCAGGCCTGGCACAAGCGGGCCTGGCGGCAACCAGGGGGATACTGATCGCCAGAAGACATGCCGGGGTGTGGCAGTTCAAGAATCGTGGGCGCATCCGCAAACAGTGTCCGGCAGTCCCCGTGAGATTTCAAGAAGCCTCTGCGGTTTGGCCCCGTAAAAACGCCGTCCCTTGGCTCCCTTGCGCGGCCACCTGCTCTATCTCACCTCGACACAAATTCTCGGCACAAATTTCTCGCTTGACAACAACCTTTAAATGCACTATTAACTCGTTTTAATAGACACCTTTGGTGCGTTGCCTGCGGTCGTCGAGTGGTGGAGGCTGTGTCCGATCAGGAGCTTTCTGCGCGGGGTGACTTCAGGGGTAGCCGCTCTAACCCTGCGCGCTGGGCCCTTGCATGTCATGTCTCCCCAAATTCGAATCTTTCTTGGAGGTCTTAACGTGAAGGAAAACTCAAACCTTTCCAATCTTCGAAAGAATATTTTGGGAGTCGCGTGGCTGTGGCTCGGAGTGCTGCTCATGGCGCTGGCCCTTCCCCTCGCTTTGCCAGCGCAAGACACCGGGTATATTAGCGGCACGGTCACCGACAAGTCCGGTGCCTCTATCGTCGGAGCGGACATCGTGATTACCAGTGCAGACGGAAGCTTGACACGATCAACGGCAACGAATGCAGACGGCGCCTATGTCGTGGCTGCTCTGCCTGGTGGCACCTATAACCTGGCTGTCACAGCAAAAGGATTCCAGAAATTCTCGGCAACGAAAGTCGTGCTGGACGTGGCTCAAAAGATCCGCGTCGACGTGCAGTTGACCGTGGGCGAGATCAATGAAGTAATCGAGGTGACCGGTGAGAGCGTCGTTCAAGTCGAGACGCAGTCTTCTGAGCTGAGCGGCACGGTCACCGGCAAGCAAATTGATCAACTCGTCCTTAATGGGCGCAATTTCACTCAGCTCGTGAATCTTGTACCCGGCGTCGTCAACCAGACGGGTCAAGACGAGGGCACCGTGGGCATCTATGGCAACGTCGCTTTCAGCATGAACGGTGGCCGAACCGAGTACAACAACTGGGAACTTGACGGTGGCGACAACATGGATAACGGCAGCAATGCCACTCTGAACGTCTATCCGAATCCCGAAGCCATCGCTGAGTTCAAAGTTCTCACGTCCAACTACGGCGCCCAGTACGGCCGCAACGGCTCAGGCACCGTCGAAGTCGAAACCAAGAGTGGAGGCAGCAGCTTCCACGGCAGCGCCTTCGAATACCTGCGCAATGATGTGTTCAATGCCCGGCCTTGGGAATCCGGCAATGACCCGGCCCATCCCAATCCGCCGTACAAGAAGCATGATTTTGGCTACACCGTCGGTGGTCCTGTTTACCTACCCAACCACTACAACGCCGACAAGAAAAAGACCTTTTTCTTCTGGTCTGAAGAATGGCGTCGCGAAAAGAATCCTTCCTCGATTCTTCAAAACGTTCCTTCTGACCTGGAACGTACTGGAGATTTCTCTGTTCTCTGCTCTCACCAGCCCGGTGATTGTCCAAATGTCCCGAACCCTGCTGCCGTACCCATTGATCCTGTGGCCGCCGCGCTCCTTAATCTCATTCCCAAAGCCAACACGACGAAGGGTCTTTTCGACGACGGAACAGCGATTCCAGCCGTCTCGCAGATTATCTCGACGCCCACAACTTGGCGCGAAGAGCTGGTTCGCATTGATCACAACCTCACGAACAATTATCGCCTCACGTTTCGCTACATTCATGATTCCTGGCAAACCGAGGTGCCGAACCCGCTCTGGGGCGTTGGCAGTTCCAATTTCCAGGACATCCACACCAAATTTGTGGGCCCTGGGACAAGCTTCGTCGCACGTCTTAACGCCAACATTTCCCCCACACTGCTCAATGAATTCGTTGCCAGTTATACGGGAGACCACATCTTCCTGACAGCCGTCGGCCCAGCCTCTGAGACTACGCTACCGGCGGGCTTCGCGATGGGCTCCATTTTCGGTAATGGTTTTGGTGGAAAGCTTCCTTCCATTGCTCTGGGGAACAACACCGCTTATGGCGGTGGTGACGGTCTTGCTCAAGACACCGGGTATTTTCCCTGGAACAACGCCAATCCTACGTTTACCTATCGGGATAACCTAACCAAAATTCTCGGTAACCATACGATGACGTTTGGAGCCTATTTGGTGTTTGCTCAGAAAAACGAGCAAAGCTCCGCGAACCTGCAGGGCATCCTCACATTCGATTCCAGCAATTCTACGGTCAGCTCGGGAAACGCCTTCGCTGACTTGCTGCTGGGAAACATCGCGCAATACCAACAGTGGAATCTCGAGCCCAAGTATTACAACCGCTACAGAATTGTTGAGCCCTATCTCCAGGACGACTGGAGAGTCACCAAACGCCTGACCCTCAACCTTGGTCTCCGGCTCAGCCTCTACGGAACTTACCGAGAGCGGTACCGACATGCTTTTAATTTTGATCCGAATGCCTTCACTGCCGCCAACGCGCCCATCATCGATGCCGACGGTTCGGTCACTACATTCGCGGGCTCGTTTGAGCCAGGTACCGGCAATCCGTTTAACGGCATCGTCCAATGCGGCGGCGCAGGCGGGACCTTCCCTGTGGATGGATTCCCCAATGCCGCCGCTGGCTCCAGTTCGAACGCCGGCTGCGTCAAGGGGCATCTCTTCAACCCGGCGCCGCGGATCGGCTTCGCTTTCGATCCCAAGAATGACGGCAAGATGGCTATCCGCGGCGGCTATGGCATTTTCTTCGAACACACGAACGGCAACGAGGGCAACACCGAGTCGCTCGAAGGCTCTGCCCCATTCGCGCTCAATGCATCGCAATTTAACATCACTGGCTACGGGAACATCGGTGGCAGCGGTGGGGTTGTTCCCTTCTTTCCACTCTCCGTGAATTCCATCCCCAGCAAGGCCATTTGGCCATACGTCCAGCAGTGGCATCTGGACGTTCAGAGGGAATTGCCCGGGCACTTCGTGGCGACTCTCTCTTACGTTGGCAGCAAAGGGACGCACCTAACGCTACAACGAAATATTAATCAGCTGCACCCCATCGCTGCCTCGGCAGATCCCTACACGGCAGGCGAGCCCATCATCGTGCAGGATCCCACGAACCCTTCGGCGCCCTTCAATACTGTCTGCCCGGATGTCTTGCTGAGTGGTGGCACGGTAAACGGCCAGCCGGTCTCTGGCCAGGTGGCTGCCAATCTTAGCGTTGCTTGTGGCAATGACCCCAACCCCGAGCGGCCACTCACTGGGTTCGGCAACATCACTCGTCTCGAGGATACGGCCAATTCGATCTATCATGCCCTGCAATTCTCTGCGCGGCGTACGCTCGGCGATCTCCAGCTAAGCGTCGCCTACACCTACAGCCATTCCATTGACGATTCCTCCGACCGCTATGACGGCGCGTTCGTGGATTCTTACAACACCGCCGTCAATCGCGCCAGTTCGAGTTTCGATCAACGCCACAATCTTGCGGTCAGCTACGTTTACGCCTTGCCGCTTTTCAGGGGCAGCAACCTGCAGAACAAACTCCTCGGCGGCTGGCAGCTCTCTGGGATCACGATCGCCCAGACCGGCAACCCCTTCAGCGTCACGAATGGGACGGACTTTGGCGACAGCGCTGGCGTGGGCAACGGCGTCGGCACAGGCTCGCGCCCCGACATAGTCGGAAACCCACATATCGCGAAAACCGAGGTACCCGGTGTGTTCGGGCCGCTCTTCTTTGATCCAGCGGCCTTTGCAACACCCAGGGGCCTGACCTTCGGCAATGTGGGGCGTAACACTTTGTACTCCCCGGGCCGCTTGAACTTCGACTTCGGTTTGTTTAAACGTTTCCCGATCGGAGAACACAAGGCGTTCGATTTCCGCTGGGAGAACTACAACCTTTTCAACCATACGCAATTTACGGGTATCGATTCTTCTCTGGGATCTTCGACCTTCCTCCATGCGACTGGTGCCCATGCTCCGCGCCGCATGCAGTTCGGTCTGCGGTTCCAGTTTTAACAACCTTGAGCCCAGAAGGGCGGCGTCTTAAAAAACGCCACCCTCTATTTTTCAAGTCATCGCGGACACTTCGCGAAACGCGCGCCCGGACGTTGCGGGCATCAGCAGGAAGCAAAGCGACGATTGCGCAATTCACCAGTCCAGGTGGCAGCATTGATTCTACCAGTACTTTTAGAATCATCACCGGTGCCGCTATCCTCCCATCATGCAGGTCGCGGCGAAATTCCGTTTCTAGCACAAACAACTAGGCTAAGAAGGGCGGCACGTGAAAAGCCACGGCTCTTGTTTTTCTCCGCGAATCTCGGTTCCCTTTTCTCCCGGAAGGAGTAAAATGCGGCTCATGAATCGACGCACATTTATCAGTACTTCCATCGCAGCCGCTCTGACGACCTCACGCACTTCCTTGGCTGCGGACACCGCACATCATATTGACCGCGTCGGCGTGCAGCTCTACACCGTGCGCGGCGCCATGAAGTCCGACTTCGAAGGCACCATTGCGAAAGTCGCTGCCACTGGCTACAAGGAAGTCGAATTCGCTGGCTACTTCGACCATTCTCCGAAAGACGTTCGCGCGATCCTCGATAAGAATGGCTTAGCCGCGCCTTCGTGCCACGTGGGCTATGACGTCGTCGAGAAAAAGTGGTCCGAAGCTCTGGACGCCGCGAAAATCGTCGGCCACGGCTACATCATTTGCCCGTGGATTGACGAGAAGCAGCGCAAGGAACCGGACGGCTGGAAGCGCGCCGCGGATCTGTTCAATCGTGCCGGCGAAGCCAGCAAGAAGGCAGGCATCCAGTTCGGCTACCACAATCACTCATTCGAATTCGATCCCGCCGATTCGCTCGGCGGCAAACTCCCTTACGATTTTCTCCTCGCCGAGACGGATCCCAAACTAGTCGCCATGGAAATGGATCTCTGCTGGATCAGTGTCGCCGGCCAGGATCCTCTGGCCTATTTCGAAAGGCATTCCGGCCGTTTCCCTCTAGTTCACGTAAAAGACTGGGTGAAGGACGCCTCCTCTTCGAGCGGATACCAGGGCGCGATGGGTCAGTCCGTCAAATATGGTGGTCGCATGGCGGATGTCGGGCGAGGTTCCATCAACTGGAAAAATCTTTTTGCACACTCCGGTAAGGCCGGAATTAAACATTATTTCGTCGAAAACGACGACCCGAAATCCGCCTTCGACGACATCAAGATCAGCTACGACTATCTTCACAACTTGCAGTTTTGATTTTCTTCGTAGGGGCTCCGGCCGGTCGGAGCCTCCTGCTTGGTTGATCTTTCCGAGGAGAAACGCGCCATGACTCCGCGCAAATGGGTAACAACGTTGATGGTCGTCTCGGTCTCGACTCTGTTCGCGTTGGCCGCCGCGCGGCCGCAAGCTCCGGCCTGGAAGCCGCTGTTCGACGGCAAGGATCTCACCGGCTGGAAACACGTCGGCCCCGGCAACATGACAGTGGAAGACGGACTCATTCGCACGCACGGCGGCATGGGACTTCTGTACTGGACCGGCGGCAAGCTCTCCAATTGCCGCATCCGCGTGGTCTACAAGATGCGCGACTTCAACGATAATTCCGGCGTCTTCATTCGCATCCCCCTCGAACCGCGCGAGGAATGGATGCCTGTCCACTACGGCTACGAAGTCCAGATTGACAATCACCCCGAAACGTCCAATGAAGACGACTATCACATCACTGGCACGCTCTATTCGCTGACCAAGCCTCTCGCCAAGCCTGGTAAACCCGGTCCGGAGTGGAATACCATGCTCATCACGCTCGATGGTCCGCGCACCATCGTCGTCCTTAACGACGTCACGGTCACCGACTACACCGAAGGCCAGCCCGTTCCTGAGCGCAAATTCGATTTCGAGCCGCAGCATGGCCCTCGCCCCAACGAGGGCTACATCGGCCTGCAGAATCACAGTGACAACGACATCGTCTTTTTCAAGGAAGTAAGCGTTCAGCCGTTGAAATAGTCTTGGAGTTCGGCAGCTCGGCCGCCACTTTTTCGGTCACTCTCCGTTTCACAGCCTAACTGAACGGAGTAGAACGGTCTTGTTCCAACTCTTTGCGTCTGATGGTCAACTGAAACTGTTAACTCTCTCAAGGAGCGCACCATGAAAAAAGATCTTTCCCGCCGTCAATTTCTCCATCGCACTGCCGGCGCCCTCGCGGCTTCGTCGGCGATTTTTCTGGAGCCGGAGCACATCCCGCTGCCGATGCAATCCACGGCGCCGAGCGACCGTCTCCGTTTCGGCATCATCGGCATCGGCATGCAGGGTTCCGGCCTGCTCCGCGATGCCATTCAATTGCCCGGCGTCGAATGCGTTGCCGCTTGCGACCTCTACGACGGCCGCCACACTCTCGCCCAGGAAATTGTCGGCAAGAAAATCCCCACCACACGCCGCTACAAGGATCTCCTGGATAACAAAGAAATCGACTGCCTCATCGCCGCCGTCCCCGACCATTGGCACAAGCAAGTCGTCGTTGACGCCGTCAGCGCTGGAAAAGACATCTACTGCGAGAAGCCCATGTCCCATTCGGCTGCCGACGGTGTCGCCATGGTCGCCGCCGCGCAAAAAACCGGACGCGTCGTGCAGATCGGTTCGCAGCGCGTCAGCTCCGTCATCTGCGCCAAAGCCAAAGAGCTTCTCGCCAACGGCATCGTCGGCACTCTCACTCTCGTCGAAGGCTCGCTCGGCCGGAACGATCCGACTGGCGCGTGGGAATATCCGCCGCCTCCCGATCTCTCCCTCAGCAATTTTGATTGGGGCACCTGGCAAGGCGACGCCACCAAGCGACCCTGGGATCCGGACACCTCTCCCAAATATTTCGCGCGCTGGCGCTGCTGGAAGGAATACGGCACTGGCCTCGCCGGGGATCTTCTGGTCCATCTCGTCAGCGGGATGAACTTCATGCTCGGTTGGAACGAGCCGCCCAAGCGCGCCATGGCCCTTGGCGATATCCTGCGCTTCAAAGACGGACGCAACATGCCCGACGTTCATTGCACGCTCTTCGACTACGGTCGCGCTCCGGTCTATCTGCGCCTCAATCTCGGTTGCGATACGCCGGAAATTTACCGCTTCCAGGGCTCCAAAGGCATCCTCGAAGTCACCGAATACGCCATCAACTACTTCCCACAATCCGGCGAAGACGAGTCGCCCAGCTATTACGTCTCAGGCTATCCGGGCGCATTGCGCGAAGTCTATCTCAAGAAATGGCACGAGGAGCACGATCCCAAGCCCGGCAAGGAGCCCATCACCGAGGGCTTCCACTATCGCGGCGCTTCCTGGGACGAAGAAAAACCTCACCTCTGGAGATTCTTCCAAGGCGCGCGCAACCATCAGCAAGTCACCGAAGACACTGTCTTCGGTCACCACGCCGCGCTGGCCTGCCACATGGCCAACGAATCCTATTTCCGCAAGAGCGCCGTCAATTGGGACGCGAACTCCAACACGATCAAGTCGTAGGGCGTCTTCAAGTCGTCCACTTCTTATGTAGGGAACAATTCCGCCTTCGGAGATTCCTGTGCGCGCGCCGCAACGCGAAGAGCCATACCCAACCCCATCAACAGGAAAAGCCGCTGGATCATGATTTCTTCTCCTCGATGGAAGCCCCGGTTGGAACGCAGATGCCTGACAAGCGTAAGGGGGACGTGACGCGATCTGAATCCGCCTCGCGGCAGAAGGCGAATCGCGCTCTCGATTCAAGCCTGGTTTGGAATTCCGGTTCTTCTCCTTCGGCGCGCCGCCTGCCGGATCACCGCTACGGCGAAAAGACCGACAAGCGCACTCTGCATGCGATGTGACTCGGCCCATGCCTCCGGCACCAACCATGCCTGCGCCGCCAGATCCTTCGCGCTTCGTCGTGGCATCTTTGGTTCCATGTCGTAAAGTATCGCCTGAATGTTTTGTTCCAATCGTTCCGTGGACCCATAGACGTTTCGCTCCGGATACCGGAGGATCCAGGAAAAATAATTTCCCGGCATGTCGCCACACATTTCCTCGAGCGTGGTGCCCGCGCCTGGCTCGCCCGGCGCCATTTTCGTCACGAACCATCCGTATCCCCAATGGTTCATTCCCGGCTTGAACATCTGATCGCGGATTTCCTTGGGCACGGAGCCGCCCTCAGACAGTGCCTGGCTCCAGTGAAACGCAAATAGAACCCGGGCACCTGCTTGGCAAAAAAGATAAGCGTGGCGGATATTGCGGCTCGTTTTTCAAAAGGAACTTGTGATGAGCGGAACCGCACCAGGTGGCGTTCGACTTTTCAACAGATTTCCACAACTCTTTCGAAATCCGGCCCTCCCCTAGGCCATTTAGAATCAGCACTTACAAGGAACATGAGTGTTGCCGTTAACCAGATTTCCGAAGAGGGAAATCCGTTCCCAGGAGCATACCTCTAGAGGGATCTACATCGAGTGGCGCAGCCATTCCCCTTGTTTCTTTGGAGAGATCACATCTTACGGGTCAGACCGTGCGGATGACGGCCCTCAGTCCGGCACAGGTGGGCAGCCGGGGAATTCGCGGACCGACGTGTTGCCGATATAGCCAAGGTCGGCGATACCGATCTTGCTGGTGTAGAAGCCGTCGCAGGTAAGGCGGCGGAGAAAGGAGAAGAACGCCACGCCCTGGCTGAGTGCAGCATCCTGCTTCGCGTTTTTCCGGAAGGCGATGAGATCCAGAACTTCTTTCTTCTGTTCCGGCGTGCACTCCACAAAGACGTTGGCGTGACGGTCGGTGCAGAAACCATCGAGCCAGAAGAGCCCGCCGCCGAGCTTCAATTGATATTCGGGGTTCTCGCTGGTGAGCAGATCAATGAATTCCGGCGCGCCGGCCTCGACCGCGCCGCCGGATTTTTCGTCCTTGGGAATGATGAAGTCGCACAAAGCGATCAGCGTGGCGTAGTGCGGGGCGGAAAAATATTTCGGACTATACTTCCCTGCCGGCGCCGCAGCCTTCTCTTTGTGCACCATCTGGTGGATGTACTCGGCGGCCTTCGCCGGAATCACCTGCAGCACCGACCCACCCACCGCTCCCACCGCCAGTGTCCTCAAGATATCGCGTCGTGTTATGCCTTCATTCACCATGTCCTGCCCGCTCCCTCTTCTCTCTTCGTCTCTGTTCTTGGCTTCTCTTCTCTGCGAGCTCTGCGCCTCGAGGTTATTTTCTCTTCTTCTTCGATTCCCGACGCTACAAGTTGCCTTTCTTGGCCTCCTCCAAAAGATACTCGGAAGCGCGCCAGGCGAGGGCCATGATTGTCAGCGTCGGATTTTTGTCCGGATTGGTTACCAGCGGTGCGCCATCGGTGACAAACAAATTCTTCAGGTCGTGGGCCTGGCAAAAGCCGTTGAGCACGGACGTCTTCGGATCGGCACCCATGCGGGCGGTGCCAACTTCATGAATGATTTTTCCACCCATCTGAATGCCGAAGGGATACTCCCCGTGGATGGAACTTTTGGTCCGGTATTCGCCGCCCATGGCTTCAACAATGGCGCGGAAGGTTTCCTGCATATCCTTGGCCTGGAGCAACTCGTAATCGGTCCACCTGAAGTGGAAGCGCAGCACCGGAATCCCCCACTGGTCCACGACGTCAGGATCGATCTCGCAGTAGGTATCCGGATTGGGCAGCATTTCGCCGCGGCCAGAGAAGCCGATGTATGTGCCGTAAACCTGGCGGGCGCGCTGCTTCAGCTCTGCGCCGTAACCCTCTTCGTCGTGACAGAGTCCATCAAACATGCCCACGCCGGGCATGTTCGGGCCACCCCCGAATTCGATGTGGTATCCGCGCGGGAAATCGTTCTTGCGGTCAAATTTCCACCAAGGTACGTACATGTGCATTCCGCCGACGCCGTCGTGATTGTGCGGTGGAATTTTCTCCAGCGCAGGGATGTGGCCGTGGCCGTCACTACCGACGGAGTCGGTGAGATATCTGCCGACAGTGCCGGAGGAGTTAGCGATACCGTTTGGAAAGGCGGAGGATTTGGAGTTCAGCAAGAGGCGCGCGGATTCGCAGGCGCTTGCGGCCACGACAATCGCGCGCGCGTTTACGCGCTTCTCCGAACGCGTCGCTTTGTCAATGTAGGAGACGCCCTCGGCTCTGCCGTCTTTGCTGACAAGAATCTCGCGGGCCATCGCCCCGGTAATCAGCGTCAGCTTCCCCGTTTTCAGGGCCGGAGGAAGCAGCACCTGGCTCGAGCTGAAATTCGACGCGGTAATGCAGCCGCGCCCGCATTGCCCGCAGTAGTGACATGGCAGTCTGCCATTCACCGATTTCGTCAAAATCGCGAGCCGCGCCGGAATGCAAGTAATGTTGAGCTTGTCACACGCTTTCTTGACCAGGATGTCCGTACAGCGCGGCTTAGGCGGCGGGAGAAAAACACCATCGGGTGCGCTCGAAACATTTTCTTTTGTTCCAAATACGCCAATGTAAGCTTCGGTTTTGTCGTAATAAGGCGCGAGGTCTTCGTAGGTAATCGGCCAGTCGTCGCCGAGACCGTCGCGCGAGCCGGATTTGAAGTCGATGGGAGCAAACCGCAAGGCAATGCGGCCCCAATGATTGGTACGGCCACCGACGATGCGCGAGCGGAACCACTGGAAATTTGCGCCCGGCGCCGAAGTATAGGGCTCGCCATCAATCTCCCAGGCCCCGTTGGGTGCGAGGAACTCGCTGAAATTCTCCCGTGCGGTTCCGCCCACCCCGGCGCCGCGGTGCGGCAATTCGTACGGCCACATGAGCATCTTGAAATCTTTTTCGGGAGTGACGTTCGGCCCGGCTTCCAGCAGGGCGCAGTTCAGGCCGCCCTCGGTGAGAATCTTCGCCGCCATGCCTCCGCCGGCGCCGGAGCCGATGATGCATACATCGTACAGTTTTGGAGACCGGATCACTTGGGGCATTCGACGCTTTCTCCTTACAGATTGTTCTTCTTAATTTCAGAAACGGCGAAATCACAAGCGCGCGCGGTCAACGCCATGTAAGTGAGCGAAGGGTTAACACAGGAGGAAGACGCCATGCAGGCACCATCGGTGAGAAATAGATTCTTCGCCTCGTGCGCTTGATTGTGCTCGTTGAGCACGGAAGTTTTCGGATCGCGGCCCATCCGCGCCGTGCCCATTTCGTGGATGGCCAGACCAGGCGGAGTGATTTTCTGCCTAACGTCGATGCCCTTGGCGCCGGCGGCGGCCAGCATCTCCGCAGCCTGGCTGGCAATATCCTTGGACATGGCCCGTTCGTTGTCGCTCCAATCGCAGTGAATTTTCAGTGTGGGGATGTCCCAGGCGTCGAGTTTTTCCTTGTCGACTTCGACGTAATTATTGTGATTGGGCAGGCACTCGCCGAAACCGCCGATACTCACGTGCCACGGGCCGGGCATCTTCAGAGAATTTTTAAACTCGGCCCCCAGGCCGGTCATATGCATGCCGCGAGTCCAGCCTTCGCGGCTCCCGCCGCCCTGGTAGCCGTAGCCGCGGAGAAAATCGCGGTGTTTTGTTTTCACGTTTCGAAAGCGGGGGATATAGATGCCGTTGGGGCGATTACCAAAGGGCATTTTGTCTTCGTGGCCGGGCATTTCGCCGCTAGCGCCGCTGCCCATGTGGTGATCCATCAGATTGTGGCCGAGTTCGCCGCTGGAGTTAGCAAGGCCGTTGGGAAATTCCGGTGTGGCGGAATTGAGAAGAATGCGAGTGGATTCCAGCGTCGAACCGCAAATGAAAAAGATGCGGCCCTTGAATTCAAGCGCGTTCTTGGATTGCGCATCGATGACCCGCACACTGCTAACGCGGCGCGTTTGAGGATCGAAGTTGAGGCTGTGAACGACGCTGTATGGGCGGATGGTGAGGCGGCCAGTTTTTTGCGCGGCGGGTAGCGTCGAATTCAGGCTGCTGAAGTAAGACTGGGTGATGCACCCACGATGGCAAACCCCGCAGTAGTGGCATGCGGCGCGTCCCTTGTGGACGCGCGTGAGCACCGCAGAGCGGCCGATGGTCATCATGCGGTCGTCGAAATGTTTGGCGAGGGCATCGCGGAGATCCAATTCCACGCAAGTCATCTCCATCGGCGGGAGGAATTTTCCGTCAGGGAGTTGCGGCAAGCCTTCGGCCTGGCCGCTGATGCCGGCAAACTCTTCGACGTAGTCGTACCAGGGCGCGAGATCCGCATAGCGGATAGGCCAATCCGCTCCGATTCCCTCTTTCAGGTTGGCCTCAAAGTCGAGATCGCTCCAGCGATAGCTCTGCCGTCCCCAGGTGATGGATTTGCCGCCCACCTGGCGGCCGCGAATCCAGGAAAAGTGTTTTCCGGGGGCCGAGGAATAGGGATTGTCCGCGTCGCTAACAAAAAACTGATGGGAGTATTCGTCGCATGCGTAGTAGCACTCGCGCTGGATGTGCTGGGTGCGCTCGCGTTCGGCGCGATTGTCCCAGTCGCGATACTTCAGCTCCCAGATGGGAACGTGCTCGACGTAGTCGCGCTCCGGAACGATGGTGCGGCCAGCTTCGAGGACCAGCGTGTTCAGGCCTTTTTCAGTAAGTTCTTTCGCGGCCCAGCCCCCGGTAATTCCCGAGCCAACAATAATCGCGTCGTAGGGTGCAGTCGGCATAGTCGCTCCTCGCTTTCAGGCGTCCCCAAGTCCGGGGCCAACCTGCAAACAACCATGCTGCGCACCGGGAATGATCTGGAGCTTCAATTCTTGAGTGAATCCGATTTCGGAAGTGTAATAACCGTGGAGGGTAATGTTCTTGAAGACGGAGAAGAAGCTGCCCTTCAGCTGTGTATCCCGCTCGTCCGAAGAATCGGAAGAGTGACGCGTCCGGCGGCTGCGCTCGGCGGAGACGGCGTCGTCCATGGCGAGCAGAAGGGTCAGCTGTTGCGCCGGGGACGCAACGACGAAGTCTTTTCCAAAAAGCTCGTTGCTCCGCTTGTCAACATCGGCGAGACCGGAGAGAAAATTCTGGCGTTCGTCGGCAGTGGCCCATTCGCTGAGGATGACGTCGATGAATTCATTGACGCGCGCCGCTCGGGCACCGGGCGTATCCGTGGCAGGAATAATGTGATCGATCATCGCGACGACCATGTCGTTCTGATTGGGACTCAGGGTGCGCAACGCGTATCCGGAAGCGGGATGGGCATCGCGGAAGAAGCCAAAAAGATCAGTGCGTAGTCCCGGCAACACGCCGCCGGCCAAAAGCAACTTCAGCGCTTCACGCCGTTGCATAGATCCTCCCCGACCTGTTTTTACATACAGATTATTTTGTTCGGGCCGCCGAACTTCAGGGCGGCAAAGCATATTATTCACCCAAAAGCTCTTTACGCACGTTTTTCAAAACATAAGCGGCGCGCTCGACCCCCACCTCTCCCGCGAGAATGGGATCTTCATTTTCAATACTAAGAATGCCTTCGAAGCCAACGTCCATGTACGCTTTGATGATCGACTTCCAGAGGCTGGCGCTGTGGCCATAGCCGACGGCACGGAAAGTCTCCGAGGCCAGGTCAAGTTCACTGGTTTCAAACGCAAAGTTCAGCACTCCGTACTTATTGACGTTCTCGGCAAAGAAAACGGTGTCCTTCATGTGCGCGTGGAAAAGGGCGCCCTGTTTGCCCAGAAAGTGGATGACTTCGACAGGATCACAGCCCTGCCAAAAGAGGTGGCTCAAATCGCAGTTTGCACCGATTTCTTCGCCGGCGGCCTCGCGGAGCTTCATGAGGGTGCGAGGATTATAGACCACGAAGTTCGGGTGCATCTCCAGGGCGAGGCGCTTGACGCCGTGCTCGCGGGCGAACTTCGCGGCATCCCTCCAGTACGGAACGACCTTCTCTTTCCACTGCCAATCTTGCATCTTGGCATATTCGGGAGGCCAGCGATAGGTGATCCAATTCGGCTGGGTATCCTGTGGAGTTCCGCCCGGGCAGCCGGAAAAGCCGACGATGACTCTTACATCGAGAATTTCGGCGAGGCGAACGGTCTTGTGGAACGTATCGATGTCTCTCTGGGCATGCTTGGCATCAGGATGGATGGGGTTCCCATGACAACTGAGAGTAGCGACGTGAATTCCCCGGTCTTCAAACTTTTTCAACCAAGCTTTGGCCTTACCCCGGTCGTCGATGAGGTCGTCCAGGGGGCAGTGGGGATTGTTCGGATAGCCTCCCGTGCCGATCTCCATGGCTTCCAGGCCCAGGGCGCTGACCTTGTCCAGCATGGCGTCGAGGGAGAGGTGGTCATAGACCGGGTCAAACACGCCGATGGGAATCTTATGTAAGTTACCGGCAGGCTGGGGTACGGGAAAGCTTGGAAGCGGGCTCTCGGTATTTGCCGCGTGGGCGATCATTTCAGCCCCTGGAACTGTGACCGCCAGCAGGCCGCTGGTGGCAGCCAAAAACTCCCTCCGGCCGATGGCCGAGTTCTTGGGTTGTTTCATCATGCGTCTCCTCGGCAAACGCAGCAATCGAGTGAGCCCCCTTTGAGTGGGCAGTATTATACGACGATGTATGGCCTCGGCAAGCAGGCAAATCGTTTTTCTATTGAACTTGATCCGGAACTGGGGAAGGGTGGACAAGCAAAAAGTATAAAATCGGGAACCACGGCTAGCGCTTCTTCAACTCATTCAGGGCGGGGATGGAGACGGGTACGGTTAGGGCGCGCTCAGGGGCCTTTTTCCCGTTCTGAATGGCCTGGAAGATCATCTCGATGGCCTGCCCGGTATTGGGAGGAACAAAGACGGTCGCGGCCAACAGTCCACTGCGCACCCAGGCCTCACCTGTCTTGGGTAAGCCGTCACAGCCGGTGAAGGGCAGTTTCAGCCAGCGCTCCCGTTCCGATTCGTTCGCCAATTCTTCAAAGGCTTTCCTGGCACCGAGGGCCATCGAATCATCCTGTGCGCCAATCAAGTCGATGGCGGCCCTTTGCGATGTGATCAGTTTCAGCCAGGAACGGACGGCTCGCTGGGCGCTCTCCTCTGTCCATTGCGCTCGCAGCGCGGTGACGTGAATGTTGGATGGTTTTGTCTCCTGCATCCCAAGGGCACGCTCCTTGGCCGCGGAATTCTCCGCCGGTCCTTGAATATAGAGGATCGCACCGCCATGGGGCAGGAGGGCTGCAAACTGACGGCCCTGGATCCGGCCAATTTCGAGATGGTCGGAGCTCACTCCGAAAATGGGGGCGGAAGACGACTTGCGCATTTCTGGAATGTAGCTGGCATCGCGATTCAGCACGGCCCATCCGATACCGACGGATGCGGCCGCGCGGGCGACTTGGGGCAGAGCTGTGCCACCGACGGGCTCAAAAACAACGGCGTCCGGCCTCTTATCCTCGGCAACCTGAATGGCTTTCAGGATCTGGGTGCTCTGGGTAATCGCGTCATTATCCGCATAAACGATCTGGACTTCCGCCCCCAGTTTGCGGGCCATCTGCTGCGCGGATTGCGCCTGTTCGATCTGGTAATCGTTGTCATTGGTCGTAAGGGCAACCAAAAAGTGCAACTTTTTCATGGCAGCTCGAAGTCCCTCATTGAACCCCATGCTAACCATACATCGGGTTCGGACGCAACGAAAAGAGAGGTCAACAAACGCCTCTCCAGAGCAAATGCTTCTCGCCGGATATCTTACTCTTTTGGAGAGCGAGGAGCAGCGTGAGATTCATGGTAAAGAGGGCATAGGCGTTATGGACGGCCCGCGAGGGGTTGGGGCAACGATTGCGGTCTTGCTGCGGGCTTGAACTTGGCGGGGGAAGTAGGGCGGATGCGTTCAGGTGGAACGATGCCGGCGCCTTCCAGCCCGGAATAGAACTGGTCCACGGCCAAATCCGTGAGGGTATCCTGTTTCCCAGAGGGCCAGCGAATTTCGACGCGATCGATTTTGGCGGCGGTGCTCAAACCAACATGCAAACGAAGATCGTTCTGCGACAGGTAACTACCGCCACTGTGGACCTCGTCACTTTGCGTCATTCCCCCGGCGATGACTTTGACTCTGGCGCCGATCGCCAGGCGGTTGCTCTTCGTTCCCGCCAATTCGAAACTGACCCAGTGGCGGCCAGGGACGCCCTGATTCTTCAAGATCATAGGGGCGCCGTCGATATCGCTGATCACCACGTCGATATTCCCGGTGTTGAAAAGATCACCGACGGCGAGTCCGCGGGATACGCGCTTCTGGAGGAGCGCCGGCCCCGCCTGGCCGCTGGCATCACAAAACGTTCCGTCCTTCTGATTCATGCGGAGCAGCTTCGGCTCGCGATAACCGGCGCCGGAAGGCAGCGCATCCACCTGCGGGTAAACGTGGCCCGTTACGGTAATCAGATCCAGCCATCCATCGTTATCCAAGTCGGCGAAGGCGGTGCCCCATTTGACGAACGGCAAGGACGGCAGGGCCACGCCCGAGGCGTAAGATACGTCGGTGAAATTCCAATTGCCGTCGTTGCGGTAAAGAAGATCGTTCTCGTCAGAAAAGTTGGTGACGTAGAGCGATGGCCGGCCGGTGTGGAGGTAATCGCCGATGGCGATGCCCATGGAAGCTTGCTCGGAGCCGTCTTCGCTGACAGCCGTTCCGGATTCGAGTCCGATGTCGGCAAATTTTCCGTTACCTAAGTTCTTGTATAGGAATTTTGGAGTCGAATCGTTGGCGACATAAATATCCGGCCGCCCGATGTTGTTGAAATCCGCCCAGACAACACCCAAGCCGTAGTAACCGTTCGGATCATCGACACCGGCGCTTCTTGCGACGTCCCTGAATGTCCCGTCACCGTTATTGTGGAAGAGCGCATCACCCGCGCCTTTCAATCCGCGGGGGCCGCACTGCACATCAATTCCACGATACTTGCAGTTGGGAGATTTGCCGAAGCCGGGAAGATCATCGAGGTGAAAATCGACATAATTCGTGACCATCAAGTCGAGGAAACCATCGCCATCGTAATCGCCAAACGCGGCGCCGGCGGACCAGCGTCCGTCGGCAACGCCGGCCTTGGCGGTCACGTCGGTGAAAGTGCCGTCGCCGTTGTTGTGGTAAAGAATGTTGCCACCGAGGCAGGTCACGTAGAGATCAGGCCAGCCGTCGTTGTCGTAGTCACCGACTGCTCCACCCATCGCAAAGCAGGGTGAGGTCAAGCCGGATTTCTCCGTGACATCGGTAAACGTTCCATTTTGATTGTTGTGATAAAGGGCGCCGCGGCTCTGCTGGCCTTTGACGGCCATTTCGACGGTTGGCGCGTTCGTGAAATAGATGTCCAGCCATCCGTCACGATCGTAGTCCAAGAGGATCACGCCTCCGCTCATGGACTCAACGATATATTTCTTCGCAGGATCGGCCGTGTGCTTGAAGGTGATTCCCGCTTTCGCAGTGATGTCTTCAAGTTGAGGAATCGGCCGTCCGCTGCACTTGGCGGATTTTGCTCCCGGTGGCGGGGGAGGCGCCTGCGGGTGCCCACCCTGGGCATTTGCGAGGCGGACAAGGAGAAGCAGAATGAGCAAAATTTGAGCGGGCTGACGCGTTAAACCCTTCTTCGGCAGATTCGTCTCTCCAAAATGGGCGTTCCCACGTATCGCCAAGAACTCCGTGAAGCGATCAACGAGATCCACTTGGGGCACCGATCGCTGGAGGCGGAAGCGGCTTGGTGTCTCGAATTCCCTTCCCTTCTACAATCGTATAGATCGCGTCGGCGGCAATATTCTCCAGCATCTCCACTTTGCCAGTAGGCCAGCGAATCTCCACGGAATCGATCTTCATGCCAGCACCGAGGCCAAAGTGCAGGCGCAGGTCGTTCTGCGAGAGATAACTTCCACCGGCTCGAACCTCGCTGAACTGACGGACGCCCGCAGCGACGATCGTGACGCGCGCGCCGATCGCAGCGCGATTGCTCTTGGTGCCGATCAATTTGAACAGCACGCGGTGATCGGCGTTGCTAGATTGATTGATAAGCAACGTAGGCGGTTCACTGACATTGAGGATGGCTATGTCTATGTTGCCATCATTGTTGACGTCGCCGAACGCCACGCCCCGCCGGCACGCCAGCGGAATCTGCCCCAGCCCGGAGGCCGCGGAGATATTCTCGAATGTGCCGTCCCGCGAGTTGCGGAACAACTGCATTGGCTCGCGGTATTTCGGCCCGCCGGGGATTGCGTCCACCTGAGGATACACGTGTCCGTTCGCGACGAAAATGTCCAGCCAGCCGTCGTTGTCAAAGTCTACAAATCCAGTTCCCCACTTCACGTAGGGATAACTGGGCTGGGCAGTCTTCGATGCCCAGCCAACGTCTGTGAAACCTTGAACGCCCAAGTTACGATATAAGTTATTCGGTTGATCGTTAAAATTGGTGACGTAGATGCTCAGACGGCCATCGTGAGCATAGTCACCGAAGTCAACGCCCATCGAGCCTAATTCCTGTCCATCGGCACTTAGCGCTGTCCCGGTCAGAAGGCCGACTTCCTCGAACGTCCCATCGTGCTTGTTGTGGTAGAGAAAATTAGGCCCTGCGTCGTTGGCTACGTACAGATCGGGCCAGCCGTCGTCATCGTAGTCGCCCCACACAACCCCAAGTCCATAGCGGTGCCGAGGATCGTCAACTCTTGCCTTCTTGGAGACCTCCTCGAAGGTTCCATCGCCGCGGTTGTGGAAAAGCAGATCGCTTTCGCCTTCCATGCCCCAGGGACCGCATTGCACGAGAATTCCCTTGTAGCGGCAGAATTTTTCATTGCTGCCGAATTCCGGGAGCTTGCCCATATCGAGATGGACATACCGCGCCACAAAGAGGTCGACGAAGCCGTCGCGATCGTAGTCGGCCCAGGCCGCCCCGGTCATGAACCCGGTTCCCCGCACTCCCGCTTTCTCGGTCACGTCCTCGAACTTGCAATTTCCAAGGCCGCGGTAGAGCGCGCTACCCCCGAAGCCGGTGACAAAGAGGTCTAGTTTGCCGTCATTATCGAAGTCGGCGACCGTGATTCCCATGCCCCACCCTTTTCGCGCGAGCCCGGCCGATGGCGTAATGTTATTAAACTTAAGATTCGCATCTTGATGGTAGAGCGTGACGAGAGGATCGCCGCCGTTACGATAGTGTTCAACCGTGGAGCCATTCACCATGGCAATGTCCAGTTTGCCGTCATCGTCGCAGTCAAACAGGGCAATACCGCCGCTCATGGACTCGATAATATAATGCTGCTCGGCCGTCGAGATATGAGACACACTCAAATCCGCCTGGTGCGAAACATCCTCGAATAGCGGAACCATTGCCGCTGATGGAGTTTTTGTTTGGGCCATCGCAAAGACGAGAGAAAAGCAGATGGCGAGGGCCAGGACAGTGGCGGTCAGGATCGATCCGGACTGCGGATCAGGTTTGTTGAGTGGCACGCGGGCCCATCCGGTCACCCTGAGTCCTAAACAACCAATCATTGCTCGTTTGAGTAATTCAGAATAATATCTTAAACAGACGATTCCGCATATGGGCAAAAGCATTAGGGCCGGCGTACTTGTTCTCAGCATTTGCGCGAGCCCGCTAGCGGTTGACGCCCAAGTTCAGCAAAACTCGTCTGACTCCTCCACGGTGATCCGGGCGACGACGCGGCTGGTGCAAGTAGATGTCGTGGTGACTGACTCTTCCGGGCGTCCGCTCAAAGATCGTCTCAGCGAGAAGGACTTCTCGATCTTCGAAGACGGAAAGCCGCAAAAGCTCTCGTTCTTCTCTTTTCAGCAACTCGAAGGGCAAGAAAAGCGGCAGATCCCACAGCCTCCGCAGCTCCCCCCGCACGTGGCCACCAACCGGCCGGAGTACCAGCACCCCTCGGGGCCGCCGATCATCCTCCTTCTCGATGGCATTAACACCCCGGCGGAAAACCAGATGGTTGTCCGCCAGCAGATGCTCACATTCCTGGCCGATCATTTCGACCCTCGCATGCGCATCGCGGTGTTCCTCCTGGGGAACGAACTCAAGGTTTTGCAAGATTTCACGTCCGATCCGGCGCTGCTGATCGCTGCCATGCAGAAGTACCGTTCGCAAGCTTCCGCCGCGGGGAGGCAGGGAGGCACGGATGTACAGTTGCAACCCCCGTCGTTTGACGGACCGAATCTTCCGCCACAGGCCCGCGGCGCGGCCGTGGGCGCAGGAGATTCCAACTCGCGATCGCTGATGAATATCGGATACGCCCTGGCCCGATTTGAGAAAGAGAGCAACGCAAATACCATGGAGATGCGGATTGCGCACACGGCGGACGCTCTCGCTGCGATTGCACGCCACCTGGCCGGATTCCCGGGGCGCAAGGTGGTCATTTGGTTTTCCGCGTCTTTTCCGCTCAACCTCTCCGTTGTCGATCCGCAAGATTTTGACGTTTATCGCTCTTATGCCGACCGGCTCCGGGCCACAACGAACCTGTTGTCAGATGCCCAGATCGCGATCTACCCCGTGGATGCCCGGGGACTGACGGGAAACCTGATTTCAGATCCAAGCGAGACAGGCCGGGATGCGAACGGCAGGATGCAACTGACCGTCGACGCCCATATGAACGCAAACAGCAAGGAAATATTCGAACGGTTCAACAAAGAAGAGAGTTTGACCAAGGTGGCCGAGGAGACGGGCGGCCGCGTGTTCCTGAACACCAATGACTTTGATCGCGCCATTGTCGAAAGCATCCGCGACAGCAGCACGTTCTACCAGGTCGGGTACTATCCCAGCCATAAGCAATGGGACGGTAAGTTTCACACGATCAAGGTGAAAGTTGCGGGAAGTGGGTTAGCTGTACGGCATCGTCGCGGATACTACGCCATCGATCCCGAGAGCTGGCGTCGCAGCGGATCAGGAGAGATGAAGGCCGCCCTGGAAAGAGATTCCCTTGCCTCGACCGGGGTATTATTTTACGCGCGAGCGATGCCGCCATCCGGCAATGCGGACGTGAAAGTGGAGTTCTTAGTGGACCCTCACACCATCACTTTTGAGACGCAATCGGAGAACCAGCACGAATGCAATCTGGAATTTCAGGTTCAGGCTTTCACGCCGGACGGCAAGCTGGTCAAGGCGCAGGTGCAGCAAGCCGAGGCCCCGCTCAAGCAAGATACTTACGACCGGATCCAGAAAAGCGGTCTTCCGATGCCCGTCTCCATAAAGCTAGCGCCCGGTCAATACTTGCTTCACATCGGCGTTCGCGACAATCGGACGGGACAGTTTGGGACGTCGGAACTGCCGCTGAGCATCGCAGAGACTCCTGCTCACTAAAAACTTTCCGGATTACTTCGAAGGACCCTCACCTGAATTTTTCGGCGAATTCTTCTCCTTCAGTTGCTGGTAGGTGCGGAGAGCCTTATCCGCATCCTCAACCCGGCCGACGCGGCGATAAGCAAGACTCAGCTGATAATAACCGTAGGATTGGGCGGGCTGCAATTGAGTCGCGGTCTCGAGGTGCTGGATCGCCCCTTGCGTCTCGCCCTTATCCAGCAGCGCCTTTCCGAGCTGATAATGCGCATCGCCGTAAGCAGGCTTTTCGGCCAATACCGCGTTTAACAGCCGGATGGCCTCTTCCGTTTGGCGCTGTTCCAGATGGACATAAGCAAGCTGATACATCGCTGGCACGGACTGCGAATTCACTGACAATTCGGCATTCAATTCCTGCACGGCCTGATCGAGCTTGCCCTGTTTGAAATAGACCATGCCGATGAAGTAGTGCGCCTCAGCCAAATTTGAATTCAGATCAAGCGCGCGCTCGAACTCGAGAAGCGCCTCGGGAAATTGCGACTGCCCGTAGTATGCCTGCCCCACCATGAGATGAACTTCGGGGGAATTGGCGCCATGCTCCAGCATTCGCTTAAAGAGGCGGCCGCCAGCCGCTGAATCGCCGCTGCGCACCAACGCGACCCCGGCAGCGTAGAGCAGCCCCGGATTGTCGGGCAAATCATTCAGTATCGGGCGGAAGGTCTCCGCACTTTTCGCGAACTGGTCGGTCATATAGTAGCTGAGGCCGAGCATCTGGCGGAGGTTGTTATCCTTGGGCGACTGGCGAAGCAGGCGCTCGATAGGACCAATCGCATGCTCGTAGCGTTCCGCGCGGAAAGCGGCCAGGCCCCAATTGCGATCCAACTTTTCGATCCTGGGATTCCACGTTGCGGCTTCGGCGAATTGTTCCTCTGCGTTGGCGTAGCGGGAGGCCCGCGCATCAATGACGCCTAAATTGTGATACGCCTCTCCTAACAGCGCGGAAACGCGCGCAACGAATTCGGCCTCTTGAGTGCCCGGGATTTCAGATTCTTGCGGTGCGTGCAGCAACATGGAGCGCAGCTCTTGCTGGCCGGAACGGCTTAATGAGGCAGCTTCGACGGATTCAGATCCAGAGATAGCGTCTGGGATCTGCCGTGAACCGGGCTCTGGCTGTTCGCCGCGAAGCTGTTTAGCTCGGGCCAGTTCGGACTCCGCCTCTGCATGCCGGCCCAGCTTTTCCTGCGCCTTACCCAATAACTCGTGCGCCTCTGCTGCATCCGCATCGTCTCCCGAATGCGGAGCGACTGCGAGCGATTTCTTCAGCGCGGCCACGGCTTTCTCCAGGTGCCCCGCATTGAAACTAGCCTGGCCCAATCGGAAGTAGGCGTCTGGATCATCGGGGAGAGCGGAGGCAAGCTGTTCGAACCACTTCTCCGCCTCATCTGCTTTCGCTTCTCTTGCTGCGATCATCCCCAGGTAATAGCGGCTGTTAGAATCATTGGGGGTTATCGAAAGTTCGGCCATGAACTGCTCACGGGCATTGGCGTAGCTTTGAGGCCCCTGGAGGAAATAGGTGAGTCCGAAGGATGAATGCACGCGTGGTTTTTTAGGTTCAAGTTCAATGGCTTTGGCAAAATGAATGGCGGCTTGATCCAGATAGCCGGTTTCCCGATAGGCAAGGCCGATCAGGACGTGCATGCTGGCGCTGGGCAAGGAGGACGCTTGCATCTCGTCGAAAATGACGCCCGCAGGAACCGGGTTCTTCAGCTCTAAATCAGCAAGAGCCAGCAGGTAGCCCGTATCGAAATCCGGTTGCAGCCGTAACGCCGATTCCAGGCGATTAGCCGCCGCGCCGAAATCGCCTTTCATAAAATAGATTTTGCCTGCCAGGTTCAAGGCGCTCGCATTTCCCGGTTCCTTCTGAAGCGCTGTTTCAATCTCCGTCTTTGCCTTGTCGAAATCACGGGCCTCAAAGTGGGCGATGGTCAAGTCCACGCGCGCCGTCACCCGAGCGGGCGCGGCCTGCACGGCTCGGGCTAACAAATCGATTCCTTCGGCGAACTCCTTGTGGGAAACGCGAAGGTTTCCTAGCTGCTGCAAGGCTCCAGAGACAGCTTCGCGATACGCCGCGGCAGCCTTTTCATAGTCCCCCGCGACCTGGAACGTCTCTGCCGATTGAAAGGCCTCCTCAGGAGAAGGTGCCTCGCTTGGAGCCTTGGATTTGTCCTGAGCGTGTGTGCCAGAAACTGGAAGCAGGCCGCACCACACCCACAAACAGAGCTTCACGCGTATCCGTGTTCGAAACATTGTGTCCTTTCGAAATTTCTCGGGCGAACCATTCGCTCCGTTTACGGCTGCTCCGACGACGCGGGAGGTTGAGCAACCGAGCGTTCGCGCTTATGCTCCTCATCTTCCGTCTGCCGGAGCCGGCTGTAGGTGTCCATCTCGCTTCGTGCAGGTTCCAGCATTCCCAGTCGTGAATAGGTCAGGCCCAAATGATAATGGTATTGAGAAACGGACGGGGCAAGCTTTACTGCTTGTTCCAGCACGGCCCGAGCTTGCTCCAAGTCTCCAATTTGCAGGTACAAGGTCCCGAGTTCCGCTTGCGCCAAGGCGTGTTCCGGGTTCATCTGCACTGCCTCTTCCAGTTCCCCGCGTGCTGCATCAATGTTCCCTTCCCGGCGGCCCATCAAGGCCAAATAATAATGGGCGTCGGCGGAATGGGAATCAATCGTCAGGCAGCGCTGCAGGTCGCGCTTGGCCCCGGCTGCGTCGCCGGTCTTGAATTCCGCGATGCCCAGCAGCAACTGGCTATTGGCATCATCTGGACGCGCCGCTGCCAGCTTGCGAGCGATGGGTTCGGCCTCCTCCGGCAAATCGGCTTCGATCAAAGCAAAGGCCATAACGTACTCGTTGTCCGCATTATCCGGCTGAATGGCATTCAGCCTCCGTGCCACCGCGACTGCCGGGGCGCGATGACCGGTTTTCAGTAGCGCCAAACTCAGTTTCTGCAACACTTCGGGACGATTTGGTTCAACCTCGTCAGCGCGGTGGAGGAAATCGATCATTTTGTCCAACTGATTTTCCTGCGCGGCAAGACCGGCGGAATCAAAGAGCAGCTCGAAAGACTTGGGCTGCAGCTTCAGTGCTTGGGAAAGTAAGGCCATAGCTTCTTGAGGCTTCCCCTGAGCCGCACGGACAAGCGCAAGGGTCTGCAGGTGACCCGCAGAGGGCTTTGCCGGCTTAACGGTCGCCATAATCCCCGCCGCATCGTCAACATACCCATTGTGGAGAAGCACGGTCACAAAGTCTCGCAGGACTTCTGGCTGCGAGTTCGCATGGCGAAGTAAAGACGGTATCAATGGCGGGACTTTGGCATCTTCACGGGTTGCAAAGTAATCGGCTGCCAGGACGGGCAGGATTCTTGCAGGACGCGAGGCCATCGGAACCCGCTGCGCGGCGGCTACTGATTCCTTGTATTGGCCCGCCTTCTGATAAAGGACAGCCAACTCCACGTTTGCCGCCACGTCGGCCGGGGCGATAGCAACCACATGCGAGTAGGAGTCAATGGCTTGCGGACTGTTCCCAAGTGAACTGTACAACTTACCCAAACCACGGTAGGCTTGCACATCATTTGGCCTAAGCGTCAAAGCTCTGCGAAATAACGCCTCGGTCTCGGGCGCGCGCTTCTGGCGCATTCGAATTTCCGCCATGAGGTCAAGCGCCCAGCCTTGATCGGGTTGCTGCGATAAGATGCTCCAGAGCTGCTTTTCAGCATCGTCGAGCCGGTTCTGAGCGATGAGCGCGGAAACGGAGCTCCGCGACGCAGTCTGCGCCCAAAGAGGCTGCGCAGAAATGATGAAGAAGATTAGAAGCCCGGCTGGCAACCGGGCGCGAGTGCAGCTTGTTGGGACCGGAAACCTACCCTGCCCCGCGCAACCTGTGTCCCGCCAAGTTAACTGCATCTCGCTCTCTTTACCCTTTTCTAAGAACCAGCTTTGATCACCTAGATTTGCGCCAAAAGACAATAGTAGCGCAACCCGGCTGTAGTCGGACGCATACTGCAATCTTGGTCGTATCTCGATGCATAAAAAAACCGAGCCTGACAGATGTCAGGCCCGGCGCAAGAATCCTGCTGCCATAGATGAAAACTAGAAGATTAACTTCACCGCGTACTGAATCTCCCGGTTGCCGCTTTGACTTGAGAATTGAGGTTGTCCGAAGAGGCTCCCCGAGACAAGGGATCCGCCGCCCTTAATAGCCACACACGTACTGGGAGTGGCCTTGCAGGGTGCACCCGAAGCATCCACGACATAAGTCCCACCATCTGCGCCAGGAATGGTGGAAGTTGAGCCTGGCACGTTGAATGCCAAGGTCGCACCGTTGAACCTGAATTGGGGATGATTAAATACGTTGAACATTTCCACGCGGAACTGGAGCTTTGTTCTCTCGGTCATCTTCCAGTTCTTGACGATGGCGAAGTCCACGTTGTCAACTGGAGGACCAGCGCAAGCACCAGCGCCGGAGTTGCCAAATGTACCCAGTTTGTAGCCATCCCAGGTGAACGCCTTGGGATTCAGCCACTGGTCCCGTGGCGCATCGCTTAGGTGACAGGGCTGGCTATAGACTCGTAACGGTCGGTTCACAAACAGCCCGCTGGTTGTCCCGGTGCCCGTTCCGTCTCCTAGCCCATTGCTACCCTGGACGGTCAGCGCATTGCCGCTGGCGTAGTTCACGATGGTATTGCTCTCCCAACCACCCGCGACTTGACGCAAAAGCATATTCGAGTGCGCTAGCGACGGCAAATTATAGATCAGCGTGGCGCTGAGAACATGCCTGCGGTCGAAATCCACAGGGCCGCGATTGGCTCTGTGGTCGGTGTTGTCTGCGAAGACAGTGTTCGTGCCGACGTACCCAAATGTCGTGTCGCCCAGGTTCTTGGAAAACGTATATGCGACCTGCAGCATCGAGTTGTTTTGGAACTTATTGCTATACATCGCTTGCAGAGAATGGTAAATGGAATCGCCGGTGTGGCTCCAGATGGGCATCTGGGCCGAGGTGTTATAAGGAAAGGGCTTGAAAGAAGCTGTGTTGCCTCCCGTCACCGCCAGTTGCGCTGCCGTCAAGCGATTTGCCAAGGGAATCTGGTTCGCATCATAGACATTTTGCAAGTGAATACCCCGGTTTGCCACCCATCCGACCTCGAGCTTGCTGTTCCTCCAGATTGCCATCTCGGTGGTCAAGTTCCATTGCCAGCTGTTGGATTGCTTCGAGCTGGGATCAAGCCCCTGGTGCGGAGAGCCGCCCAGAGAAACGTCAAATGCGCAACCCTGCGTGGCGCATATTGCCGCGTTCCCAGCATGCAATTGATTAGGAGTTCCGTCGGGATTCTTAGCGTTGATAATAGTTAATGGCCCGTCCAGGGTTCTAGAAGCTCCAGTACCTACACCAAAAGGAGTATTGTTGGCGCGCATGCTGATGGCCAGCAACCGGTCACGGGATTCGAACTGGCCCACGCCTGCGCGGAGCGCGAACCGGCCTGTGCCAAATACATCCCAAGCGATGCCGAGGCGAGGCATAATCATGTGATTGTTGTTGCGGACCAGCGAGCGGTTCTCGAACTGCGGTGGCGTAATGGAGGAGCCGATATCGGCGCAAGTGTTTGTTGCCCCTTTGGCCAAGACCATGCCGCGACAAGGGTCGCTAGCTGAAAACCCGGTTTCAGCTGCGTAAACGGCCGGCGAGAAACTAGCAAGTTTGTTGTCATCCAGGTACGGTGCCCGGATAAGCGACCAGCGGGCTCCGTAGTTCAGTGTCACGCGGCGGCTGACCTTGAACGCGTCGCCACCATAGAATTCATAGTCCCGCCAGCGCACCAGGGCGGTGTGATCTCGTTGAGTTTCGTCGTAACCGAACGTCATTCCTCTTAGCAGGTAGTCACCATAGTAGTTGCCAGTGCCAATATTGCAGCCGGCTCCCCAGCCTCCACCGCAGAAGCCAGGCGACGTCCAGCCCGGCCCCTGGTAGTCAACAGCCGGACCACTGGCGTCGCCGCCGGCCCATAGCTCACCGCCTTCGTCGCCGACTTCTTCATCTTTGGCGTTGCGGGTGTACAGGAACCCGACCTTGAACGTGTGCCTGCCGGCAACCTTGGAAAAATCGTCTTTCCAGGCAAACAGGTCCTGGCGGTTATGCCAAGGAGAAATGACTCCCAGCAAACCGGAGCGCGTGTTGCCGTCCCACATAACCGGCTCTGCCGCCTGGGCCCCATGGATCTTGTCATTGAAGGGGAACAGGCGCGGCATCGCCGCGTTGATTTTGTCGTTCAGTGTCGGAGCGTCGCCTCCGCGGCTGACATAGATGCGATTTCCCGACCAGGAAAACTGGAAATCATTGACCGCTGTGTTGCTGATGGTGGTGGTCAGTTTCGCGATGGACATTTTGCCTGGCTGGTTCCAGGTGTCGGAAAGCGCCGGGTAGTCGCTGTCTCCCCACAGCCCAGCCGCCTCATCCGCGTGCAGCGAGTTAAGCCAGGAGTCCTGCGTAAATTTGAGCATCAAGGTGGTCTTCTTCGTGACATTCCAATCGCCGCGAATGGCCTCTTCGCGCCAATCGACCGGTATTCGGACCTGGTCCACCCAGTTGTTCTGAGCACAGAGATTGGGATTATTCGGCGGAGGCAAGACCGCAAGATAGGCCTGGCCCGCCGGGCTGAGGCGGCTTCCAGGGATTTGGTCATTTGTCACGCCAGTCGCAGGATCAACAAAGCGCTTACCCGTCGCGGGGTCAACAGGAATGGCCGGACCCAAACAATGGTCAACCCCGCTAGAATCTGTTGCAAGTTTATGGGCTGCTGCCAGGTCACTGAAATCGCCGCCCAACTCCGCCGCCGTCGGTACCCAATGGGTATGAACCCTGCCGCGACGCTCGCGGTTCCATTCTTCAGACCAGAAGAAATATACTTTGTCCTTCTTGATCGGACCGCCCAAGGTGTAACCGAAATCGTTGCGGCGCAGCATGTTCTTGCGGCAGTTGGGGTCGTTCGACGAGCTGCACCCGCTCAGGAGGAAGTAATTCTTGGCGTTCAGAGCGTCGTTGCGGCCGAAGTAGTAGACGTCGCCATGGTACTGGTTGCTTCCGCCCTTGGTTACGACATTGATCTGTGCGCCGGATGCGCCCCCATATTCGGGGCCGTAACTGTTGCGCTGGATCTTGAACTCCTCAATGCCGTCAATGGAAGGATAGGTAAGAATAGTGCGCTGCGAGCCGATATCGTTGTTCGCAGCACCATCCACGGTCCACTGGTTGTCCACGGAGGGCGAACCGCTGAAGGAAATATCCACACCGGCGAACAAGCCCTTGTTCTTATTGTCGAAGCTTTCGCCGACGGCTGCGCCCGGAACGAGCGTCGTCAACTGCACAAAGTTCCGGCCATTTATGGGCAGTTCGCGAACCTGCTCGCCGAGCATGATGTTCGAAACATCGCCCGTCGAGGTATTGAGTGTGATCGGGGAGGCTTCTACCATCACCGTTTCCGAGGCCGCGCCCATCTCCATCTTCAAATTCAAAGTGGTGACGTCAGCGACGTGCAGCTCCACATTTTTCAGCGCCAGCTTCTTGAAGCCGCCCTTATTTATAGTTATGCGATATGTGCCAGCCTCGAGCTCAGGGAAGGAAAAACTACCTTCCTCATTGGTCGCTGCGTCGCGAGCAGCTCCTGTACGTTCGTTGACCACGCTGACTATCGCGCCCGGAACGACCGCGCCACTCGGGTCAGTTAGCGTCCCAGTGATCGTGCCCGCAGTCTTCTGCGCCGAGGCAAAGGACACCAAAATCAGAAGGCAAGTTACAAAACTTGCACAGACGCGCACTCGCATAGGACCTCCCCCGAGAGAAGAAACATCTTCAAGAGGCCAGACGGAATTGGGCCGGCAAGCTTCTTGATCTCGTCGAAAACCCATGACCTGAACCCACCACAGATTCAGAAGGGACAAGACCCCAAAAGCATCGAAATAATGCTTCTATACTAGCGCCTATTTAGCTCTGTCTTCGAGGATTGTCAAGCAGAAAATTGATATTCTACTCAAAAAAATTGATATTTTAAAGATTGTCTCCGGAACCCTTGGGGAGTTCTTGCTCGTTCATGCTAAACCATATAACTTCCACCCCTTCGGCGTGGTCCCCTCCCCGGCATGTGAACGAGTGCCTTGGGCTACCCTGCTCGAAGCCCCTGCCGCTCCGACCCAACCTAACTAAGCAGAGGCGGTTGTGAAATCCAGGCAAAAAGGCCGTAACAAAAATGGAACGTAAGGTCACGCTCAAGACCGTCGCGGACCAGCTCAGCCTCACCCCACTAAGCTGGGAACAAATTGGGAACGAACTATCGAAGAAACAACAGGCAGGAAATAGGTAGAACAACAAGTACGTGAGTCATCGAGAAGCAAAGACGGGCCTATTCAAGGTGGACTCATAACCTGAAGCTGTCAACGCTTCACGTTCAGCTATTGCGACTGCCCGCATATCGATGATGAGCTCGATGCCATTGACGTAACTACTTTCGTCGGACGCGAGGAAGGAGACCGCTTTGGCAACTTCGTCCCCGGATGTAATCATTCCTTGGCGTCCACTTTGGCATCAGTCATGGCTGTGCGTGCCGTCTCATTGCCCGGGTCATACTTCAGAATTCGTTGGAGTGTTTCGATTGCCTCTTGACGATCCTCCGCGACCGCGTAGAGATATGCCAGTCCCAAATAAGCTGGCGTGTAGTACGGGTCGGTTTCTATGGCTTCGTTGTAGAGTTGGATCGCTGACGCCAATTTTCCGTCTCTGAGCCGCAATTTGGCGAGACGAGTGCGTACCTCGACAGATCTAGACCCCGCGTCGATCGCCTTTTGCAGCGCTTGGGACGCCTCAGACAGCGCTCGGGGGCGAGCCAACATAAGAACCATTCCATAAGCCGCTTGAACCTCAGCATCGTCCGGAAGTTCTCGGGCGGCTTGTTCCAAAAGCGCGAACCCTTTTCGCCGGAATGCTGGGTAGAGCTGGCTCACTTCAAAGTAGGCGAGCGCCAGTGTCCGCAAATCCGGTGCGGCATCTGGCTTTGGGGAAGGTTTTGTGTCATAGATCAAATCGTCCGGGGATTCCCGCGCTGCATCAGCCATCAGCGGGCTTTGGGAGGGAATTCGCAGAATGCGATGGTCTGTCAGAGCGGAGTGGCCCAAGTTAGACACGGCCCTTTTCGGCATGTGGCACTGAATGCAGTTGTCGGGTGGCATGGTTGACTGTCTTCGCTTGACAGAGAAGCTGCAGCTCTCCAGGGTATGGCAACTCAGACATTTCCCGCGAAAGTGAGCTGCCGCTTCTACGCCTCTCAGTTGAACATGGGGGTCGTGGCAAGTGATGCAGCCCAATCGGCGATTGCTCTGGATTGAGCAGCGGCTCATCTCAAGCTGTTCCGGATGGCTGAGCGCTCTGATGACATCAACATCTGCCGTCACTGGCGCGCTGAAGATGGAAACCACGTTATCGAGCGACGTCCCCGGCCTGAAATCCAGGTAGGTCTTGCCGGGCCGGAGGATCTGGGCATCCCCTAGAAGATGGCATTGTTTGCAAACATCATCGCGGAGGTGCCGCGGTAAGCGTGCAGGATTAACGATAGAAAAATCAACGGCACCACCGAGCGGAGCATTCTCTCGACGTTCGCGGACGTGAAGTTCTCCGGGCCCATGGCATCGTTCACAGCCAACGCTAAGAAAACGGAAGGCCGGAACTTGATACCGGTTTCGCGTGCCGAGAATGGGACGAGACAGACCGGCGTGACAGGAAGCACACAGATTCCAGACGGGACGCGTGAAGCTTAAGAACTGGCCGGATTCATACCCCGGTGAAAGGTCCCACCCGCGACTCCCTGTATAATACGAGATTGGTGACACAAAGAGTGCATCGCCTTTTGCCACCAAATAACTTCGCCCCAGGTCACCTGAGCCGACGGTGAAAGCCACTTCGTGTTTCTCGGAATATTCCTGTTTCCCGTCCGCACCCATCCCCGATTCCGTGTGGTACATCTTGCCGCCAGTTACGGAGACGGTGTACCTGCGACCTAACTTTTTGTTGAGGAGAGTGACAGATTTCGTAAATTCAGGTCAGTTGCCGGGACCGGGGATCGAGAGGGATCTCCCCATCCCTGTTTTCTTGAAATCGTTGTATTGCGGCTCATGGCACTCGCGGCATGTTTCGTCCCCCATGTACGCCACTCCGGCAGGGGCATTTCTATACTCTACCGACGTTTGTTCCTGCCCCGCAGTAATTCGGGCAGCCGCGGGCGGCCAGGCCATGAAAGTGGCAAAGAGACCTGCGCTGATGGTCTGTACCCACCTCATGCCTGTGACCGAGCCGGGCTTTTGCACGAGGTTCATTGGGAGAGTCTACATCACCTCCAGCACGCGAAAGAAAAACGACCCACAGCAGCGCAAGCAATTGTTGGCGGCGTGCACGCAAATAATCCGCAACAATACGGGATTGCTCCGCACGACGCGCCACAAACCGCACCCCGTGTCGTTCTGAGTGCGGTTCGAGTGCCAGCGGTATTCGATAATTGATCCACGCGTCGGTCGAGTTGGTTTATTTTGAGGTCGACCTTACCCTGTTCCGCGCCGAAACGAAAAGTTTCACTTCCCTTTCGCCGGGTTTGCGGCGTTCTTTGTCGTTCACTGGTGGCAGAGGCTTCGTGTCCTGATGCCCTCGCCTTCACTGATGGTGTAGATCGCGTCCGCCATCACGTCGTGCGGTTGTCAAGCAGAAATAGTGATATTCTCCGGCTGGCCAGAATGGGGGGCACGCCATGCGGGTTCTCGGGCGAAACCTCGTCCTAGGTTGGTGCGCAGAAAACTCGCCTGACAAAGCCCAACTTGAGCTAGAATCGCGGCTCACGGGACGTCGGGCGAACCTGGCAGGAGGCACTCTCGCGCTCGGATACGCCATTTCCCATATCCCAATTTTGGAAGATACTCTGAGGGTTCTCTGAATGACGCCGCCGCCGAGAGAGAAATCTGGTTTGCGCAACGAGGATAAGGTCACCCTTAAGACCATTGCGGAGCGTCTCGGGCTGACCCCGGGAACGGTCTCAGCCGCCCTGAACAACTCCCCCGCGGCGCGTTCCATTCCCCAGCACACAAAGAATCGCATCATCGAAGCCGCGCAAGCGCTCAATTATCGGCCCAACTTCTTTGCTCGCACTCTGCGCCTGAAACGCACCTACACGATTGGCGTGATCGCCGAAGAAATCGGCGACGCCTATGGGTCCATGGTGATCAGCGGCATTGAAGAATATTTGCGCAAGAACAATTATTTCTTCCTCACCGTGATCCATCGTCACGATCCAAAGCTCCTGCAAACCTACGCGCAAATGCTTTTGACGCGGGGTGTGGAGGGCTTCATTACCACTGACACTTCCCTGACGGAGAAGCTTCCACTGCCGACCGTCGCGGTCGCAGGACATGAGCGCGTCGAAGGCTTGACCAACATCGTCCTGGATCATAAGCGCGCCGCCCGGCTGGCCCTCGAACATCTTCGCGATCTCGGTCACGAAGAAATCGCCTTCATCAAGGGACAGACCATTAGCTCGGACTCCGCCGTGCGTTGGAGCGCGATCTGCGAAGTGGCGCAGCAGCTCGGCATTCGCATTCGTCCCGAGTTGACCATCCAACTGGAGGGCATCGATTCGACGCCCGCCATCGGATATCCCTTCGCCAGGCAACTCTTGGCAAGGAAACATCCTTTCACTGCACTTTTTGCTTACAACGACATCTCGGCAATCGGCTCGATCTGGGCGATTCGCGAAGCGGGCCTGCGTGTGCCGCAAGATATTTCCGTTGTCGGCTTCGACGATATTCCAGGAGCGGCGTTCGCCGATCCTGGCCTCACTACGGTAAGGCAGCCACTTGTGAAGATGGGTCAAATCGCAGCGCAGACGGTCGTCGATCTAATTGAAAGGCGCGGTGAATACGTGCCGGAGATCGCCATCGAACCGGAGTTTGTGATTCGTCAGTCCACAGGACCCGCCCACGTCCGTCAGCTGCGGAGTATCGCGGAAAGCGCACACCACTTGCAGGAAGGCTACCTAGCTAAATAGGTTGCGGGGCCGCCGAAGAAGTTCCGTTCCTCACGATTGGCTGAAAGTGTGGAAGCAAACCGTTCTATCAAGCAGATGCAGCTGTCAGGCAGGCAGATTGCTGGCAAGCAGCGCTCATCGATTACGCCAGTTTGATGGGTGCCAGGAGCATCGGCAATGAAGATCGTGCGGTTGAAAGGGCCTCACCGTGAACAAATTTGAGACCACCAGGTTTAGACTAAAAATAGGCTTTGTAGTCGCCGCCGTTCTCCTTCCGTTTGTGCTGCCATTGATAGCGCCATTTTTCGGTATCTATGCGGGTGGGAAAATTTCCTTGAGCGGCATCCAAGTGGCATACGCGGTTCTCTCCTCGGAGATAGCGCTGGCCGTCTACATCTGGGGAGTAGGCAATTGGTCGCGGTTCGAGCCACCTAGGTTTTCCTCTGCTTCTTCGACCCCGCAAACGGGTGGCGCGCCTCGACCGCCGGGGCCAGGGCCCGGCGCACCGCCGGCGCCGCAGGGAGGTCACTGAGATGCTTTCCCTGATTGAGACCCTGACGGGATTTGCCGCCATCATGATGATGCTGAGCCTCCTGGTCAAGACGCTGACATCGGTGATTAAGAACCAGTGGGACTATTACTCGGACAACCTGAAACATGAGGTTCAACGCCTGGCTCTCGAAACCACCGGGAAATCCTGGGAGACATTAGTTCAGAATCCCACGGCACCCGACTGGGTGAGGAGCATCGACTGGGAGCGGCTCGGCGACGAGTTCCTGACTCCCGCCTACATGAGCTGGTTTCTCAAACAACTCGATCAAAACGCACGGGTATCCGACATTGATTCCCGCCTCAAGATTCACGTTGCCAGCGTGAAATACACATTCGAAATGCGCATGAAGAACCTGGCGCTGGCTGTGGGGTTAGCCCTATGCCTCTTGTTGAACATAAACGCGTTCACGATCTGGAAGTCTCTGTACACGGATCAGCAATTGCGCGCGACGTTTTCCAGCTCCTATGCCGAGAAAGCCACAAGACTTGCCGAGGAACAAGCGAATCAAAAGGACGCGGACGCAAAGCTCAAAAACTTTCAAACTAGCATGCGGGGTTTTCTCACCGACGTCGGATTTGGCATCGGCCGGATTTGGCAAGCAAACCCTCCGAGCGACAATGCGGATCCAAAGCAGCGGGCTCCCATCCGGGTGTTTGTTTATGAGTTCTTTGGTTCGCTGCTGACCGGGATCCTCGTGAGCATTGCTGCGCCCTACTGGCACGATCTACTTCAAGCTCTGGCCTCCCTTCGGCCCGACAAGGCCAAAACCTAATTGCCGCGCTGGGGGATGATGCAAGACGGAAAACAGGAACACCTCCCGGGAAACCGAACATCGTGGAGCATGATCCGCATGGTCTGACCGGATGCTAACTGCATAGGCCGGCCCAGACTCTGGGGGCCGCTCCTGGAGCAAAATATGATTTCTCAGAACTCGCGTGAGAGGCGTCTATGACGGTCTATCTGCTTGGCTCTCGCGGGCCGGAAGTATTGAAGATTCAGCAGCAGCTGAGTGAGCTGCAATTCTACTCTGGTCCGCCGGATGGCGTTTTTGGAGGCGGGACGGACTCAGCGGTTCGCGCCTTTCAGCTGTCCCAACAACTGCAGGTGGACGGAAAGGTCGGTCCGGGAACCTGGGGTGCGCTATTCAACGGGGCGGACGTTCCGGCACCCACGGTCACCAAGGAGTCACTCGACCGTCAGTGTCTGGCGCTCACCGGAGGCCTGGAAACCGACCATCCGCCTCCGGATTGTTTTGCCGGGCTGTCCGGCGACTTCGATGACCAAGGAATGAGCTTTGGCGCGCTGCAGTGGAATATTGGCCAAGGCAGCCTGCAACCGCTTCTCATGCAAATGAACCAGAACCATCCGGACATTGTGGGACAGGTATTCGGCCCCAACTATGCTACGTTCGTGGCGATGCTCGGGGAGACCCAGGAAGAGCAATTGGTGTGGGCCAGATCCATTCAAGATCCCATCCGGCACGTATTGTTTGAGCCTTGGCAGGGGCAGTTCAAGACGCTGGGCAGGCTACGGGAATTCCAGGATATCGAAGCTGAAAGCGCTGCCGGAATTTTTCGGCAGGCGCTGGCGCTTTGCAATGAGTTTGGGGTGAACTCGCAGCGCGCCGCGGCGCTCCTGTTCGACATCAAAGTCCAGACCGGCGGGATCAAGAGCTGGGTGAAATCGCAAATTCTCAGCGACTTTCAGCAGTTGGACCAGTCCGGCGACGGAGACGTGCCACTGGAAGTTGCTCGCCTGCGCATCATTGCTACGCGCTCGGCGGCGTCGGCAAATCCGCACTGGGTGGCCGATGTTCAGAACCGCAAGCTAACCATCGCCAACGGCGAAGGAACGGTTCACGGAAATTATTACCATCTAGAGTCACAGTACGGGATCTCCTTGAATTCGGGGTTCCGTTGAAGGCCTATTCCGCTGGCGTGAGAGTACTCCATCTCGCTGGATCATCCTGCAAGCGGGACACAAATAGAGAAGCTTCTCGCTAGCAGCAAGAGTCCCTCAGTAGTACATGCCACATCACAAACTGCGTACCAAACAGGACTTGGAGTAGAATTGTGACGTCCCGGCGAAGTCAACGGCAGGCAACCATTGACAACTGGTTCCGAAGTCATCGACCGCGGTCAGGTATATCCAACGGAACGAAAAAGTTGCAGATTTGAAAGGCACGCGTTTTCAGAACACGATGCCGACTGCTCACACAAGATTCAGAACGTCGAGCGCGATGCTGACCCATCTTTTCGGAGGGCCACGCCGGTCCGCGTGTCATTTACCGGGCCAACCAGGTTTCGTTGCGGTTGAGTTTTGCACCAAGTGACACGGCACGCCGTGGCGGTTTTCAATTCTTGGAGGGATGCCGCATGACTGTTATCCGACGATGGGCAGCGATCACTTTACTCTCACTGGCATACGTTTCGATTTCTTCGGGGCAAGATACCAAGGGCGTGAATCCGGCTCCCGCCCCGCCAAGTCTCTTGCTACTCGTGCACCAGGAAATCCAGTACGGTAAGGCAAACGCCCGGAAGAAGTTAGGGGTTGCAATGGCGCGCGCCTGCAATCGCTTAGAAGTCCCTAATTCCTGGATTGGCCTCGAATCCCTTACCGGTCCGCGGGAGTCGCTATTTTTCGATCCGTTTGACTCGTTCGAGCAGCTGGAGCAGTCCTTCGACGGCTGGAAGCAGATCTATGCGGCCCATCCCGACCTCGCCCGGATGCAGGAGGAGATCGACGCGCTCTTGATCAGCGAGCGCACGATCGTCGCGGTACGCCGCGACGACCTGGGCTACCAGGCAGACAGCATCGATCTGTCGGAAACGCGCTTCATGCGCGTGGTTGAAGTGCGCCTGGCACCGGGGCGGGAGAACGAATTTGTGGAAACGTTTAAGATCCTCGGCGAGGCGTTCGAGAAGATCAAAGCAGACTCGCCGTGGGTGGTCTATCAGGTGAACTTGGGTATGCAGTCCCCGGGTTTCCTCATTTTCATGCCCATGCACGCCCTCAAGCAAAACGACGACCTACTCTCATGGAAGGAAAATCTGCAGGAAGCGGAAGGCGGAGAGGCGATGCAACGGCTGCAACAGATTGCGCGCGAATCGTATGCCAGCACCGAGAGCAACCTCTACGCGGTCGACCGCGAGATATCCCACGTATCAAAAGAGTTTGCCGCCGGCGATCCGAATTTCTGGACACCCACGCCGGTACCATCCGCGAAGCCCGTAGGAAAGAAAGGAAGCGCTATTCGAGCGGCGGATCCAGACACCACCCAGGCAATCGCGCGGAAAACGAGGCAAAGAACGCGGAATCGATGAGCTTTCGGAGTTCGCTTACTGGACAGAAACCAGTGAGCCAACGCCGGAGAGCGCAGCCTGTTTTTCCGCTTTGGCCTGTTTTGCTTCTTTGCTCCCCGTCGATGTGAGGTCTTGGTTTCCGAAACCGACGCCGATCTTTTTCAAGAATGCAGTGGGGGGCTCGCCGCCGGCGAAGATCCACACGTAATCGTTAGGGATCTCCTCGGTTTTGCCATTCACTTCCAAGAGCACGGATTTCTCTTTGAACTCCACGGGAGCGGAATTGAAGATCACTTTGACTTTGCCTTTGCGAATGGATTCCTGTATACGCTGCGAGTTCCGCTCCTTGATGCGGCTGAAGGCCTCTTTACGATATGAGAGGGTGACCTGATTACCGACTTGGTGGCCAAGGCCCATGGCGGCTTCGATGGCGCTGTCGCCTCCGCCCACTACCAGGATTTTCTTGTTGATATAGTGGTCCGCCTCAATCAAGCGGTACATCACCTTTTGTAATTCCTCGCCTTTGACCCCGAGTTTTCGCGGGCTGCCGCTCTTGCCGAGCGCCAAGACCACCGTGTGCGCGCGATACCGGTGGGTGTTGGTGGTCATGACGGTGAAGATGCCGTCTTCACCCTTCTTGATGTCCTCTACTTTTTCTCCCTTGCGAAACTTGAAATCCGAGCGCCGCAAGACTTTGTCCCAGAAAGCGATCAGCTCTTCCTTGGAAAGCTCGGTCTTCTTGAATTTTCCGTGCATCGGAAATTCCACCGGGCTGGTCATGACCAGTTTCTGGCGCGGATACTTCGCCACGGTGCCGCCCATTTCGCCTTCGTCGACGGTGAGGTAGCTGAGTTTTTTCTCGATGGCACGGAGAGAGGCGCTGATTCCCGCGGGACCCGCTCCGACGATCAGCACATCGAGAACATCCGGCACGGACCGGCGAGAACCCAGTGCCGCGATCCGGTTGGCGATGTTGTCGATGCAATCCCGACCCTGGTTTATAGCGTTCTTGATCAAAGCCAATCCGCCGAGTTCCCCGACAATGAACAGGTTGTTAATGCTGGTCTCATATTGAGGCGTCAAATAGGCCATGTCGCCGCCCATGCTGGGGCTGGCCATGACCATGGTTATGGCCCCGACAGGACAAACCTCCGCGCAGAGGCTGTGCCCGATGCATTTGTAGCCATTCACGATGACCGCCTTGCCACCCAACATGACCAGGACATCGCCTTCGGGGCAGACCATCGTGCAAGCGGCACAGCCAATGCAATTGTTTGCGTCGATATGCGGGTGCTGAGATTGGGGGCCGTCGGAACGCATTTTCCCCTTTTCTTCAGCCTCGTGGGCTAGTGCTTCTATCTTCTTTTGCTTCTTTAAATAACCGCGCACGAAGAGACCAATAACGATGGCGGCGACAATGAAGGCGGCAAAGGTATCCATAAAATCAGCGCGGTTTTTTTGCTGAAGCTTGATCTTGGCCCGGCTGCGAAGCGGGGTATGGTGAGTTGGCCGGGGGATGGCCCGGCGGCAGGGCCGCCTGAGCCGGGACAGCGGGCGGATTCAAGACATCGTTGAACCTCGGGAGGCCACCAGCATGTACATCTTGTTTCTGGTGCGGGTTTTGGTTCGGATCCGGATGCTGGATCATGCCGCCAGTCGCCTGGGTCTTGAGAACGACCCACGCGCCGTCGCGCTTTTCCAGGTTATAGGCCACCTGCATGCCCGGACCCTGAGGCGCGCCGTTCTTCGGTCGGAATTCAACTTCGGCGTGGGCCTGATTTCCATTGATGGAAACATTTCGGATATCCATCACCATGGCGGTCATATTCAGCGTGCCAACTCCGGTGAGGTGCTGCATGATTCCGGAGCGAATGGCATCGTTGTCATTCTGCTGCTTTTTGCATCCGCTGGCGGCGAAAAACGCGGCCAACAACCCCAGTGCCAGGGCAATACGCTTCATGCGAAAATCCTTTCCAGGTACATCGAGACCGGCTTACCGGTAATTTGTGTATCGATTTCCGTGGGAGACGCTCCCAACATATCCTGTCAAAACTGGCCGTTCATCGCAAGGGCCTACAGCCGGTAGCCCATGAACAAGGCGATGCCGATGTGCAAAACGGCGAGAATGGCGAAGGCATAACTAAAAGGCCGGTGGATGACGTGCCAGAGGTGGAAAACCTGCTGCGTGCGCTTGAGGAAGAGTATGCGTTTGGAGAGCGCCGCTTGAGTCTGAGCGACCTTGATGGCACGCTCCAGTTTCCGGTCGGACGTGTGCAGGAGACCGCACAAAGAGAACAGCCAAGGGCCGAGTCCCACGGCCTGCCGCCTCGCCATTGACGCCTGAAAGGGACGCTTGAAGTCAATCAGAATCATGGAAAAGAGCGCCTCGACCAAGGGTGTGCTGGCAACGTGCTGCGGGGAAGGCAGATGGTACAGCGCGTCTATACAAAAACCATAGGTCTGCTTTTGTTCCTCGAGCTCTTTTCGGAAATTCTCTTCCTTCTCTTCCATCTCCTTCTTGGAGAGTTCCGCGGCGCTGAGGCCGCGAGGAATTTGCGAATAGAGGTAGCGGCCGACGAAACCGCTGAGCGTGACCATCAGCATGCTATAGAAGGCCATGCCGGCAATATTTCCAAATTTAAATGAGGAATGAAACGCCACAATGAGCGGGGCGGTGGTCCCGAGAACAACGTGAAAATCGAGCCAGTGGCGGGAGTTGCCCTGCTTACCGAGCCATCCCCAGTACTTCCGCAGCGGATAGAGATAGATGAGAAAGAACAGAAACACGCCGAACATGCCGAGCTTGATGCCAATCGTTCCACTGGGCCGAAGCAGTTCGTGCTTGGGTGAGAAAGGACGCTGGGTGGCACTCAGCATGTAATAGTTAAAGCCATAGCCGGCGATCACCAGAACAACGGCAGCGGCCAGCAGCCAAGCAAGGAGCAGGCGAATGCGATGCCCTTTCTCGGGGTCGTCGCGTGTCAGGACTGCAGTGCCTACGCTTGCGGATGCGCTCATCGTTTTGTCTCGAGTTCCTCCACCTGGATGGTGGCCCTAAATCTCTTGTAACCGGTGAAGCGATGAATATTGCGCCAATGCTGGCGAGCCGTTTCAACGTCGATAATGGCAGATACGGGCATCCAATAGGCCTCCTCGGGATCATGAAAATGCACCGTGGCGTAGTGAATTTCACTGCGCATGTTGTGAAGACCGACATCGCTCAGACTGGAATCCATGGTCGCGACTAATTTAGCGACGGAGCCGCTCTGCTGCTCGATCCAAATCGTACCTGAAAGAGGGATGGGATAGTTCTTGCCACGAAGTTGCAGCGCCGCGGGCGAAGAAGCACCGGGAATGGCCTTGAAATTTACTTTAGCAAAGCTCACACCGTCGACGGTTTCCTCTCCTGCGGGCTCAAACGTATAGCTGCTCTCATAGGATGGGTGGATGATCAGGAGCATGCTGGTAAAGCCGTTGGTGATGAGCAGGGTACGCCCCGAATCACGGAAGGCGGCTTTGCGCGTATCTCGGGATTCGACCAGCTTCAGTGCTCCGCTGTTGGTATTGGCCTGAAGCTGATAATCGAAGACAGATTCCTCACGATAATTGGCTTTCCCGTTCTTTCCCACAACCGCCTGCGTTACATTTTCCATGCACACCACATTGGTAGCCTGTTCAAAGAACTTTTCGACGGTGGCGCGGGCGCGTGAGAGAGCCTCCATCGGCGGCGAAACGGGAGCGGCTGGCGTCTCGCTAGCGGGTTGGGCCGCCACCTGTGCTTGGCCAGACGCAGTGACCGTGCAAAACAGCAGGGCCACGGAGAGCCACCCAAACATCACCGTCAACGAAGTTCGGGAACTTGGAAGCTCTTCGCGGCGGAAGCGGTTTCTCATTTGCGATATCCTCCGAAGCGATAGCCGAAAACCGTGGACCATTGCTGGTAATTCATGTTGGTGCCGCGATACCAGCCGAAATTGCCCTCCACGAAATAGCGCGGGCCAACGTTCCAATCGGCGACGGCATTAACGAAATTAGAGTGATTATTGTTCGTAAAGCTGGAATCGAAAGTCTGATGTCCACCCAAGAGCTGCAGCCGGAACGAATCGGTAAGATTCTTAGAAAGTGAAACGGAGGTGTATTTGCCGCTTCCGAACGAGCTATCGAATTTCGAGTAATGCACGTCGGCGAGCAGTCCAGTCCTCAACAGGTTAGGCAAGGTGATGCCGAAAGCCTGATTGAGCGAATTCTTCTTGTCCGAGGTGGCCTTACTCCGGCCCAAGCTGGCGTAGACGCTGATGTGCTTGACGAGCTCTACGCGCACGTCGCCGCTAAAGCCTTGAAACAGGTACTGGTCTAATAGACCGGTGCCGAGCAACCGAGGATCGTAGGTCGGCAGGCTGCGGAAATAATTGTGATTGACACCGAACCCCAGGTGGTGAAATGGCTGAAAGTGCAGCGAAGAATAGCTTTGGGAGATTCCCGTGGGATTGCTTCCGCCATTTGGCAACGGAGATGTTCTGGCCTCGTCCGCCTGCAAAGAACTGTAAAGCGTCATGTAGCGCTTCCACGACAAGTTATTCTCGAAGAATGCAAATTGCCGGGCCACTTTCCATTGGATGCTGGTAACGGCCACGCCGGCAGTACTGTAAAAGCGGGTGTGTTCGAAGTCGCCAGCCTCGAAATTCACGAAAGTCCCCGCAATATGCTGGTTTGGATTATAGCTCCATGAGGACGGATCTGGAGTGGATCCTGCGAAGAAACCAACCGTCGCAAGCCGCGTGATTTTCCTTCCCAGGTAACCACCATCAATCGTGCTCAGGCTCGGCGCCCAAGGAAGAAACAGGCGCCCCACGCCAATGGTGACCGGCGAATAAGGGCTTTGATAGAATAAACCGATTTGGTAGGTGCGGTTGAGCAGGTCCGTGAGCGTCGTGGTATTGGCGCCCGGCGGAGTGGAGCTGCTCACGTTCATGTTGCCGCGCCAGTAACCCTTGAAGTTCCAGTAGGTCCCGCCGATATTGCTGATGTCCGACGAGATGGACAACCCCACTTGCTTGGAATTGAGCCCGCCAGCTTCATGGATCCCGCCGTAGTCAATGCCGATCCGGCCACGGACCCGTCCGACGGGTGATTCTCGAAGCTGCTTTTGCTCTTGTACCGTGCGAATTTCTTCCTCGAGAGGGTCGCCATAGGTGAAGGTCATGACGATGGGATACTGCTCTTCTTCAGTGGCCTCTACGGCCTGACGACGTTCGACCACGCTGTCGGGAGTGAGAAACGCCAATTGACCTACCTTAATCTCACCGTTGGAGCTGACGATTTCGCAGACCGCAGAGGAATCCGCCACCGAAACGACTTTGAGCTCCGCGATGTGTTCATAGCCCCGGAACCGCACGGCATCAGAAACCACGCCATCAGGGGGTGGGTTGACCAGAGAAAGCTTCATCGCTTCTTGGAGATTGGCGTTGCGCCCGGCATCAATATAGAGCGAGCCGTCGGCGACATACTTCACGCGAAAAACGGAAGGCTTGTTGCTCGATTGATCCGCCTGCGGATTCTGCGCGCGAGCGACGTTAACCGCAACTAGGACGGCTGAGCAAAGCAACACCGCGAAAGCCCATGATGGCTTCGAAAAGAGTCTCGCGGCTAGTCTTGTCTGCCAAGTCGTTCGATACACTTGCTTTCCTTCCCCCTACTACAGTTCCCCGAGGAGTTTGCTCTTGCACCATTTCAACTGCCAAGACCTCAGAAGCCCGCGAAGCGTTTCCCCCGTCAATTCTTATGACAGTCGTAGCACCGAGTCGGTGGATTGTACCAGCATGCGGGAGATGGCGTGCAAACGTTAGGATGCGACATTCCGGCCCGGTGCGCGGTTGCCCTCGTATGGCAATCCTCACAAGAGAACGTCTTATAATTCGTCGCAACCAGGTGGCAGTCCGAACAGACCGAGCCATTATG
>Ga0209689_1000058_pt1 | contig 55106 bp, 58 predicted proteins | sample GraSoiAngelo_149_FD_187119 | JGI IMG/M metagenome (GOLD analysis project Ga0209689, IMG submission 187119) | Grasslands soil microbial communities from the Angelo Coastal Reserve, California, USA - 14_1009_09_30cm (SPAdes) (version 2) | ecosystem: Environmental > Terrestrial > Soil > Grasslands ... | reverse complement strand
GCGCCCCGCGCGTCGTTGCAATAGTCCTGCCCTGCTTGACGTGAATCCTATCGACGATCCATTGATCGACAAGCTCCGCATCCGCGAGGTTGTGGAGAACTGGGCGATCTGGCGCGACGCAGGCGACTGGGAACGCTTCAAGACCGTCTGGCATCCGGACGGCGCGATGATGGCGACGTGGTTTCAAGGTCCCGCCGAACGGTTCATCGAAGTCAGTCGTGAAGGCTGGAACAAAGGAGTGAGTATCCTGCATTTTCTCGGCGGCTCGTCGGTCGAGGTCGCGGGAACGCGCGCCATCGCGCAGACCAAGATGACGATTTCGCAGCGCGCCACCATTGATGGCTTCGCATGCGATGTGGTTTGCACGGGAAGGTTCTACGATTTTTTCGAGAAGCGCCACGATGTGTGGGCGATCGTGTTGCGCCAACCCATCTACGAGAAGGACCGCCTCGATCCGCTCGCCTGCCACGATGACGTCGGCGCGACGGGTCTCCCGTTCGGTGACGACGAGCCCGCCGCGGACCGCGAGCCTCACGCGAGCTCGATACTGAAGTCCTGCGCGCCCTCCCAGAGCGCGAGCCGGCCGACCTCGGCGAGCTGCTCGTTGCCGTCGACGACCGTGGCGAAGTGGTTGCCCGCGAGCTGTCCCACCTTGCTCGCGAACATCGTCGAGCCATAGGGGAACAGGATCTCCATTTCCGAGATCCCGCCGGGGTATACGAGCAGCTGTCCCGGCGCGGGGTGGCTCGTGTGGTTCTCGTAGTCCACGCCCAGCCGCCTCTCGCCCAGCGGGACCCACGTCGACTCGCCGCTCCACCGGCAATGCACGAGCTTGCTTCGCAGCGGGAGCATCTTGCGGATCGCCTCGCAGGTCTTTGGAGCTTTCTCTTCCTCGAGCCGCGCGGTGAACGTGAAGCGGCCGGCGGTGATCCGGAGCATCCGCATCGCGGGCGTACGATACGCCGCGCTGTGAGACCAGACGCGGGCGGCGCGTCGCTCTCGACGCACGTGCTGGACACCGCGACCGGCCGTCCCGCCTCCGGAGTGACGGTCATCCTCGAGCGAGACGGCGCGACGGTCACGCGCGCGATGACCGACGCCGACGGCCGCGTCCGCGAGCTCGCGACCGCGCTCGCCGCGGGGCGCTACCGGCTCGTGTTCGAGCTGGGAGACCGCTACTTCCGCCGCGTCGCCCTCGATGTGGACATCGCCGACGCGCGTCACCACCACGTGCCGCTCCTCGTGTCGCCTTTCCACCTCACGACCTACCGCGGCTCATGACGCGCATGGTCACCGCGGAACGCCTCGCCGGCATCTTCGAGCGCGCGCCCGGACTCGGCGAGCGCGTCGCCCGGCGGGTCCCCAGCGACGAACCTGACGCGATCGTCGCCACCGCGCGCGAAGAGCTCGCGCGCATGAGCGAGCGCGAGCGCGTCGCCGTCCTCGACGCGCATCCCCGGATCGGCGCGGATCCGGCGGGGCTCTCGGAGCGGTCACGGGCGGAGCAGGGCCATGCGGAGAGCGCGACGGTGCTTCGCGAGCTCGCGGCGCTGAACGACGCCTACGAGCGGAAGTTCGGGTTCCGCTTCGTCGTGTTCGTGAACGGGCGGCCCAAATCCGCTCTCGTCCCGATCCTCCGCGAGCGCCTCGCGCGCTCGCGCGACGAGGAGCTGCACTTCGGCCTCGAGGAGTTCCTCGCGATCTCGCGCGACCGGCTGGTCCGGGAGTGACCAAGGGGGGTCGCGGGGGATCCTCGGGCGACCGGACTGCCGAGATCCGCTACGGCAAGGCGCAGGTGAGCTTCTACCGGACGTATGCGAAGCCGCTGAGAGTGACGCCGATCCCCGAATCCGCGTTCACGGGACGCGAGAACGTCCTCTTCGCGGCGGAGGTGGACGTCGACGTCTTCGGCGATACGTTCCTCGACGCGTACACCGCGGGCGACAACCGCGACGTCGTCGCGACGGACACGATGAAGAACTTCGTCTACACGATGGCGCTCGAGTACGAGGGCGCCACGCTCGAGGGCTTCCTCGCGTTCCTCGGGCGCCGCTTCCTCGAGACGTACCCGCAGATGGAGGCGCTGCGCGTCCGCGGCCGCGAAGCTCCGTTCGTCCCCGCGACCTCGCTCGATGCGAACGCCCAGCGCGTCGGGCCGAGCAGCATCCTCTTCAGCCGGTCGCGCGACGACACCGCGGTCGCCGAGGTCGACCTGGCGCGCGAGGACCTCTCGCCGCGCGTCACCGCGGCCACGTCCGGCCGTGAGGGCATGCAGCTCATCAAGGTCACCGGCAGCTCCTTCGCGGAGTTCCATCGCGACGCACACACGACGCTGCCCGAGACGACCGATCGTCCCCTGTTCATCCACCTCGACGTGCGCTGGCGCTATGCCGACCTGGTGGACGCGATCGGCGATCGCGTCGACCGCTACGTCGACCCGGAGCAGATCCGTGATCTCGTCCACTGCGCGTTCCACGAGTTCAACAGCCGCTCGATCCAGCACCTGGTCCACGAGATCGGCCGGCGCGTGCTCGCGCGCTGTCCGCAGCTCGCCGAGGTCTCCTTCGAAGCGCAGAACCGGACCTGGGAGACCGCCCGGGTGAGCGAAAGCGACGAGCGGGTGAAGGTCTACACGGACCCGCACGCGACTTTTGGACGGATCGGGCTCGTCCTCCGCCGCTGAGCATTGCGCGGCGGCGACATTACAGGCCGTCATCCCGGGTATACGCTCGTCGCATGGCCATGCCACGGGCGCGGATCCTTCGCGGGCCCGGCCGGGTCCTCGTCGTTTCGACGGACCCAGCCCTCGCGCGGTTCGTCCAGCTCACGCTGAATCACGGCGTCTACCTCACGAAGGCCGTCGGCGGGACGCCGGTCGCGATCGATGCGGTCGCGCTCTGGAAGCCGCATCTCGTGGTCGTCGACATCGACCGGCCGGACGACGACGGGTTGGACCTTGTCCGGTCCCGCGAGGAGCGCCGCGATCGGCTTCCGCTCATCGCCCTTACCAAACGGGGCGATCTCAAGACGAAGCTCGCCGCGTTCGACGCGGGCGTGGATGACATCGTGACGGTCCCATTCAGCCCGGAGGAGCTCGTCGCTCGGGTGCTCGCCCTCATGCGCCGCACCTACGGCGACGAAGTGCCGTTCGTGCCCGTCATCACCGTCGCCGGCCTCAAGATCGACCTGCTGAACCAGCGGGTCCGCTCGGGCTCGTCGACGCTCCGCATGACGGCGATGGAGCAGGCGCTCCTGTATTTCCTCGCGTCGAACCGGGGCGAGACCATGACTCGGGAACAGATCCTCGACCAGCTGTGGGGGCCCGATTACCTGGCCGAGAGCAACCTCGTTGACCGTCACGTCCGGAACCTGCGCGCGAAGCTAAAGGACGATTGGCGCCGCCCGCGCTACATCGCGACCGTCCCCGGGAAGGGCTACCGCTTCATCCCGGCGGCCTGACCGCCCGCGCGCCCCGCGCTCTCGACCGTCCGCCTGGGCGGATGAAGTTTCGGCATGAGCGTCGTTCATGACAGACTCCGAACAGGAGTACGTAATGTCATCGTGCGGAATCCTCCTCCCAAGCCAACGAGTGATGGCGCCCGCGTGCTCCTCGTCATGGAGCGCGCGCTCGGCAACCTCGTCCACCTGACCCTGCGTCACGGCCGCTACACCACGCAGCACACCACCGATCTCACCGACGGTCGCAGGATCCTCCGCGAGTGGCAGCCCCACCTGGCCATCCTCGACATCGACCATTACGAGCGGTTCATGGACGTCTTTCGCGGCGGGAGCGAGCAGGCCGAGGTCCCGATCCTCGCGTTCACCCGCAAGCGCAACACGTACGCGAAGCTCGCCGCCTTCGAGCGGGGGATCGACGACATCTTCGAGGTCCCGTTCACGCTCGATGAGATCGTGGCCCGCTCGTTCGCGCTCCTCCGCCGCGCCCACGGGATCACGGTCAGCCTCGTGCCGACGATCCGCCTCGACGGCATCGAGGTCGATCTCTTCAAGGGCAAACTGAAGATCGGGACGCGCGAGCTCGAGCTCGGCCCGCTCCAGCAGACCCTGCTCTACCTCCTCGCGGCCAGTCCCGGGGAGACGCTGAGCCGGGAGCTCATCCTCCACAGCATCTGGGGTGAGGACTTCGAGGTCGAGAGCAACGTCGTCGACCGCCACATCCGCGAGCTTCGCGTAAAGCTCGGCGACAGCTGGCGCGACCCGCATTTCATCGAGACGGTGCCCGGCCAGGGCTACCGCTACAAGCCGCAGGCGGGGCCCGAGCAGAGCGCGGCCGCACAGTAGTCGGGCGCGCCTTCGCCTTTGGCGAGAAAGCGGCCGCTCGCTAGACTCTCCGCTGGAGCGGGCGCATCCGATGACGGGATGAAATGACGACACGTGTCTCGGCGCGTACAAAAATCAGGCGAGGGCTGAAGTTCTTCGCATTGAGGCAGAGGGGGCGCGCATGTCGGGGAGGGTCGTCCATTGGCAGTGCGAGAAGACCGAACACCTCGCGATGCGCTCGCGTCATGGGGTCGGCGGGCTGACCATCCATGAGGGTGCCTGGGCGTACTGCGACGGGCTTGGCGGCGACGACACACATCGTTGGGTGCCGACCGGTGGCGTGCCGCTCGAGGCGCTCGTGCGTTGGGCCAGTTCGGGCGTGCGCGAGGGCAACGGCAACGGGAACAACGGCGCGACCAAGCCGGAGCCTGTAAAGCAAGGGAGCTGACGCCGGGCGACGACGGCGCGCCGGCCGCGCGAGCGGTCATGCAGGGGGGGAAGGTCATGAATGGGGAGCTTGAGCCGGGCACGTTCCGGTCGGGGAGCGGTGATCTCATCCACTGCCGCGAGGACTACGAGGGCCATACCGTCGTCGAGATCGAGCGTGTCGACGGCTCGCACAGCTGGGGCGACATCACATCGCTCCGCGGCGCCGTGCGCCTCTCCGACGATCCCGACTGGCCGTCGATCTCTCCACGCTTCATCGGCACGCTGCACTTCGACTAGCAGGCGCTAGCCTCCCGCGCGAGGGGCGAGCGTGGAATACCAGTTGCGGCGAAGCCGCATCAAGCCCGGCCGCATGGCCGAATTCCTCGACGCGTGGCTGGCGGGCGTCTACCCATTGCGCAAACAGTTCGGGTTCCGTTTCGTCGGCGCGTGGGTCGTCGAGGCCTCCGACGAATTCGTCTGGGTCCTCGGCTACGAGGGGCCGGACGGGTTCGCGGCCGCCGATGCGCGGTATTACGCGTCGGCCGCGCGGGGTGCGGTGCAGCCGGATCCGGCGCACCTCATCGCCGCGAGCGACCACCGCATGATCCGGAGCGTCCTCCCGGAGGCGGGCTAGCGAGGCTCGCTGTGGCGCGCGTACTCCGTCACCGCGGCAATGAGGGCGTTCACGTCGAAGGGCTTGCGGAAGATCGCGTCGGGCCGCACATCCTGCGCGGCCTCGATAAGGTCGGCGTGCGCGCTGATGACGACGACCGGCGCGTCGTGGGTGCCCACGCGCTGGCGCCATCGCTGGAGGAACTCGGCGCCGTTCATATACGGAAGCGCGAGATCGACGACCAGCACGTCAGGGCGCGCGGCGATGGCCAGGCGGAGGGCGTGAAGCCCGTCGACCGCCGCAACGACTTCGAAGCCCGCGTTCCCGAGCTCCTTTTCCAGCAGCAGCCGAATGTCGTCCTCGTCGTCGACGACGAGCACGCGCCGACGGGCCGGCGCCGCCTTCGCGACCTCGGCGCGCTCCTCTTGCTCGGCCGCCAGCCTACTCATTTGCACTTGCTCCCCGGGATGAAGATGCGTAGCCATGCAACAAGGGGGCCGGGATGGGTCGACGTGGGAGCATCGCAGGCTCGCCGTTACCGGGTCGTCACATTGGACGGCCGGGGCGCCGCCGGCTCACTCCTCCATCCTCGGAAGCGCGGTCCCCACGATCTCGCGGATCGAGCGCAGGCCGTGCTCGCGTACGTACGCGGCGAGGCCCTCGATCACCTTGAGCGGCACGAGCGGGTCGGCGAACGTCGCCGTCCCGACCTGCACGGCGGAGGCGCCGGCCATGAGGAACTCGAGCGCGTCCTCCGCGCTGGTCACGCCACCCGCCCCCATGATCGGTATGCCGACCGCCTGCGCCACCTGATAGGTGATGTGGACGGCGATCGGCCGGATCGCCGGGCCGCTGAGCCCGCCGCTCCCGGTCCCGAGGATCGGACGGCGGCGCCGCGTGTCGATGCGCATGCCGAGCACCGTGTTGATCGCGGTGACGCCGTCCGCTCCCGCCTCCTCGCACGCCCGCGCGACCGCGACCACGTCCGGCGCGTTCGGCGTCAGCTTCACGATGACGGGCAGGTCCGTCTCGGCCTTCACCGCGCGGGTGAGCTCGGCCGCGAGGCTGGGATCGGAGCCGAAGATCATCCCGTCTTTCACGTTCGGGCATGAGACGTTGAGCTCGTACGCGACGACCCCGGGCGTGCCCGCCATCTCGCTGACGACGTAGACGTAGTCCTCCACGCTGTAGCCGGCGACGTTCACGATCACCGGTACGCCGAGCGCGGCCCACTGCACGCCGTACCTGCGCGCGACCTCGACCGCGCCCGGGTTCTCGAGGCCGATCGAGTTCAGGATCCCCGAGGGCGTCTCCGCGATCCGGTACTGCGGATTGCCGGGGCGCATGTTCGGCGTGGTCCCCTTGTTCACGATCGCGCCGAGGCGCGCGACGTCGATGAGCTCCGCGTATTCGATGCCCTGGCCGAAGGTGCCCGAGGCGGTGAGGACCGGATTCCGCAGACGAAGGCCGCGCGCCGCGTCGACCGCGAGGTCGACGCCGCTCTCGGGGTAGGTCGTCGCCCGCGGCCGCGCGCGTGCGGGCGCGGGCTCGCGGGCGAGCGTCTCGCGGAGCTTCAGCGCGAGGTCGCTCGCACCGCGCTCGGGCTCGGGCTCACCTGTCGCGGCCTCGACGACCGTCGCGTCGTCGAGTCCGGCGAGGTCGACGCTGTCTTCCTCTTCCTCGCCGGCCGCGGCGTCCTCGAGCGACTCCTCGATGGACCGCGTGACCTCGATCGGACGCTCGACCTTCTTGCGCGGGCGGCGCCAGGGCATCAGGACACCAGCCCGACGGTCGCGGGCTCACCCTCCGCGAACGCGACGTCACCGAGCGGGAACACCGGCCCCTCGCGGCAGACCCGCGCGTTCCCCTGCGAGGTGACGACGACGCACGCTCGGCACACGCCCATCGCGCAGCCCATGTGCTGCTCGACGGCGATCTGCGCTTCGAGGAGTGCTGCGCGTCCTGGCGCCGCGGGTGCGCGCTCTGCCTCCTCGCGCATGCGCCCGATCGCCGCGAGCATCGGCCAGGGGCCGCAGGCGCAGAGCTGGTCGGCCCAGCGCAGGAGCTCGGGCAGGGCCTCGGTGACGCGGCCGCCGATCCCAAAGGAGCCGTCCTCGGTCGTCGTCACGTACTCGACGCTCGGCGGCAGACGATCCGACGGCCAGAGGTACGCGACGGACCGTCCACCCATGAGGAGCGTCACGTTGCGGCGGGAAGCCTCCTGCTCCGCGAGGACGCGCATCGGCGCGATGCCGGTCCCGCCGGCGACGAGGAGCAGGTTGCGCGCGGAGCGGTGGATGACGAAGGCCGTGCCGAGCGGCCCGAGGAGATCGAGGAGGTCGCCCGGCCGGCGCGACGCGATCCACTCGCCGCCCGGCCCGAGCGGTCTCACGATGAGCTCGATCTCGCCCTCCTGGCGCCGGATCCGGTTGAAGGAGTACGGGCGGCGGAGGAGCGGCTCGAACGACGTGCCTGGCCGAACGTGCACGAATTGCCCGGCGCGCGCCTGCGCCGCGATCCCCGGCGCGCTGACGCCGAGCACGGTGCCGAGGTCGCCGATGCGGGCGCTCGCGGTCACCGCGCCCTGCTGGATGATCACGGCGACCCGCTCAGGCTCAGCGTCCGAACCGGCGTCGCGCCGACGCGTCGCGGGCCTCGCGCCAGCGGCGTCGCTCCGCCTCCTGCGCGGTCTCCTCGCCGATCGGCCGGCTCGCGGCCTTCTGCTGACGCTCGCGCCGCAGCCGCTCGGCTTCGCTGACCTTCGCGCGGCGCCTGCCGGTGGGCATCTCGTCCGTCAGAGTAGGCGCACAGAGCGATATGAAGATCGAGCACGTCACGCACCGTCGATCGTGCCGGGCACCGTTTCGCCAAGTGCACGCCGGACCGCTCGAATAACAGCGGCGAGCACGTGTGCGTCGACCGGCGCGCCCAAGGGCCCATGGGTCAGGAGGTCCCGATCCAGCGTCGTCAGCTCTTCGCAGAAGAGGATGCTGTCTCGCTTGATCCCACCCGCGCCGCGAATAAGGCGCACGTGCGTCGGTCCAGCGGCTCCTCGAGAGAAGATCGGCACGACCATGACATCATCGGCGAGCCTGTTTCGAACGTCCGCCGAGACGATCATGGCCGGGCGAGGCTGGTGCGGATCGTCGGGCTGACCCGTGAGTCGAACGGAAGTAGCCGCCTCGCGTCAGCCGGGCAGCGGCACCCCTACCGCGAAGGTGTACCCGTCGGGATCTTCGAGGATGCAGTCGCGCCACCCGTGCGGCCAATCCTTCGTCGCGACGAGGACCAGGTCGCCGCGCTCGCGCGCGCGGCGCTCCGCGGCGTCGGGGTCGATCCCGAAGATCCGGATCTCGGCGCCGAGACCCCGCTTGCCGGTCTGGCCCAGCCGTGACGCCCAGGGCATCCCGTCGTACGCGTGGTCGGCGTGCAGCTGGAGCCGCACGCCGTCACGTTCGAGCGCGGCGAAGTCGACGTCCGAGTACTGCGCGCGAAACCCGAGAACGTCGGTGTAGAACGGCACGCTCTTCGCGACGTCCCGGACGATGAGGTTCACGGTCAGTCCCGTGAGCGTGCGGCCGTACGCATCGGCGCTCATCCAGGGCTGACCGGTACGTTTCCTGGTCACGCCGCCACCGTAACGCGCGCCTGGGCGCGACGCGCGAGCGCCCACGCGGGGATGGTCAAGACCACCAGCGCGACGCCGACGCCGAGCGCGACGCCAGTCCCGAGCGCGGCGAGCGCGCCACCCGCGAACGCGCCCGCCGCGGCGCCGGCGTCCTGTGCCGTGTGGAATGCCGCGAGCACGCGCGGGCGATCGGCGCTCGAGGCGAGCCGCGCGACCGCGAGCTCGGCGACGATCGCCCCGTTCAGCCCGGCGAAGTACGCGGCGCCGCCGGCGACGACGAACGTCACCGCGTCGAGCGGGAGCGTCAGCGCACCGACTCCCGCGGCGACGACGATGGCGGCCGCGAAGAACGTCGCGTCGATGGCGCGATCGGCGAAGCGACCGGCGAACGGCTGCCAGACGACCTGCGCGACGCGCTGCGTGAGCACGAACGCGCCCGCGATGAAGGTCGCGGGGATGACGACGCCGAGCACGCCGGCGCCCGCCGGAAAGAGCTCGGCGATGCGTAGGCCTCCCGCGACGCCCTGGATGCCCGCGCTCACGGCCAGCTGCGCCGCGCCGATCACGAGCAGGAGCACGAGCCTCGCGTCCCGGAGCCTGATACGCACGTCGCCGACCTCGATCGCGACGGTCCGCCGCCAGGGCGCGGCGACGACGGCCGGGCCGATCCCGGCGACGAGCGTGAGGACGGCCGCGCCGGCGACCGCGAGCTCCCAGCCGACCGCCTCGACCGCCAGCGGTGCGTACAGCGCCCCGGCGAGATAGCCGACGCCCCAGATCGCGCGCGTCTCGCCGAGCCGGCGGCCCGCACCCTCGCCGGCCTCATCGACGGCGGACACGATCGAGCCGAGCCGGAGGAGCGAGAAGGCGAATCCCCAGACGCACCGCGCCCCGAGGAACACGAGGACCCACGCCGGCTCTACGTAGAGCGCGGTCGACGCGGCCGCGACGACGATGGCCACGAGGACGAGCCGGCCGGCGGGCCAGCGCGCGTACAGCCGGGCGGCGAGCGGATTGGTGAAGAGCCGCACCCAGCGATTCACCGACAGGACGATCCCGACCATGAGCGGCGCGACCCCGAGTCGCGCCGCGCTCACGGGCAGGACCGTGTAGAGGAACGTGTCGCCGAGCAGCGACGCGGCGACGACGAGCGCGACCGGGACGGCCGGCCGCATCAGTCCGCGGCGGCGAGCGCGGGCGCGGCGCGATACTCGGCGAGCGGCGCGACCGTATGCGTGACACCGCTCGCGCGGAGCGCGGTCACGACCGCGAGCGCGGTGTCCAGCGAGGTGAGGCAGGGGACCCGCGCCTCGACGGCGGCGCGCCGGATGAGGAAGCCGTCGCGGTCGACGGTCTTGCCGAGGGTCGGCGTGTTGATGACCGCCGCGCACTCGCCCGAGCGGATGAGCCGCAGGATCGACTGGTCGCCCTCGCCGAGCTTGCCGATCTCGGAGACCTCGATCCCGAGCGAGCGGGTGAGCGCGGCCGTGCCGCTCGTCGCGACGAGCTCGTAACCGAGCCAGTGGAAGCCCTCGATGATCGGCACGACCTCCTGCTTGTCCTTGTCGGCGACCGTGACGAGGACCTTCCCGCTCGACGCCGGCGCCAGGCCGGCCGCGACGAGCGACTTCCAGAGCGCGGGCGCGAACGCCCGATCGACCCCCATGACCTCCCCCGTGCTCTTCATCTCAGGGCCGAGGTACGTATCGACGTCGAGGAGCTTCGCCATCGAGAACACCGGCGCCTTCAGCGCGACGAGCTCGGGCTCCGGAGCGATGCCGTCCGGGCGCGCGTAGCCCTCGGCGGCGAGCGTGGAGCCGAGGGCGATTGCCACGGCGAGGCGCACGAGCGGCACGCCGCTCACCTTCGTGAGGAACGGGACGGTGCGGCTCGCCCGGGGGTTGACCTCGAGCACGTAGACCAGGGTCTCGTCTGTCGGGGGCCGGGGGGCCGAGCCCCCCGACTGAACGATGAATTGGATGTTGAGCAGTCCCTTCACCGGCAGCGCCTCGGCGATGCGACGCGTGAGGGCCACGATCTCCGCGCGCTCCGCGGGCAGGAGATTCTGGGCGGGATACACCGCGTAGCTGTCGCCCGAGTGGACCCCGGCGCGCTCGATGTGCTCCATGATCCCGGCGACGAGCGTGTCGCGGCCGTCGCTCACGGCGTCGACCTCCACCTCCTTGCCGCGCAGGTACTTGTCGACGAGAACCCGGCCGGTTCCCGCCTCGAGCGCAGAGTGGAAGTAGCGCTCGAGATCCTCGGCGCTGTACGCGATCTCCATGCCCCGGCCGCCGAGCACGTACGAGGGGCGCACGAGCACCGGATAGCCGACCTCGCCCGCGACGGCGAGCGCCTCGGCGAGCGACTCCGCGGTCCCGCCGGGCGGCTGGGGGATGCCGAGCGCGTCGGCGAAGTCGTGGAAGCGGCGGCGATCCTCGGCGAGCGCGATCGCGTCCGCGCTGGTGCCGGCGATCTCTCCACCGATGCCCGCGATGCGGTCGGCGAGGTTGAGCGCGGTCTGCCCGCCGAATTGAACGACGGTCGGAAGGGGCTTCGCCCCCTCCGGCTCCCCCGCGCGCTCGTTCGCGATGACGCTGGCGATCGACTCCTCGTCGAGGGGCTCGAAGTAGAGCCGCGCGGATGCGTCGAAATCCGTGGACACGGTCTCGGGATTGCTGTTCACCATGATCGGCGCGACGCCACGCTCCTGGAGCGCACCCGCCGACTGGACGCAGCAGCAATCGAACTCGATCCCCTGTCCGATGCGGATGGGCCCGGAGCCCAGGATGAGGACCTTCTCTCCGGCGAGGGGCTCGGCCTCGTTCTCCTGCTCGTACGTCGAATAGAAGTACGGCGTCACCGCCTCGAACTCGGCGGCGCACGTGTCGACCATCTTGTAGACGGGAGCGATCCCCCACTGGGCGCGAAGCCGGCGGATGTCCGTCGCGAGCATCCCGGTCAGCGTCGCGATGTCGGCATCCGCGAAGCCGAGACGCTTCGCGTGGCCAAGCAGCGCGGGCGTCGGCGTCCGGCCTTGCAGCTCGCCCTCGGCGAAGCGGACCAGCGCGGCCATCTTCCGCAGGAACCAGCGATCGATGTGCGTTCGCTCGTGGATGCGCTCGACCGAGGCGCCGCGACGGAGCGCCGCCAGAAGGCGCCACAGCCGATCGTCGGTAGGCGCGCCCGAGAGGAAGCGGTCGACGAACGTGTCCGGCGCGACGACGTCGACCCAGGTCCGGTCCTCCCAGAGCACGCCCTGGCCTTTCACCTCGAGGGAGCGGAGCGCCTTCTGTAGCGCGGCCTCGAACGAGCGGTCGATGGCCATGACCTCGCCGGTCGCTTTCATCTGCGTCCCGAGCGTGCGGTCCGCGGCGGCGAACTTGTCGAACGGCCAGCGCGGGATCTTCACGACGACGTAGTCGAGGGCCGGCTCGAAGGCCGCCGAGGTCCGCTTCGTGACGGCGTTCGGGATCTCGTGCAGCCGCTTGCCGATGGCGATCTTCGCGGCGACGCGCGCGATCGGATAGCCGGTCGCCTTCGACGCGAGCGCCGACGAGCGCGACACGCGCGGGTTCACCTCGATGACGTAGTACGGCATCTGCGCCTCGGGATCGTCGCTCGGCGCGCGATCGGGATGGAGCGCGAACTGGACGTTGCAGCCGCCCTCGATGCCGAGCGCGCGGATGATCCGCAGCGCCGCGCTGCGGAGCATCTGGTATTCCTTGTCGGTCAGGGTCTGCGACGGCGCGACGACGATGGAGTCGCCGGTGTGGACGCCCATCGGGTCGACGTTTTCCATGTTGCAGACGGTGATGCACGTATCGCCGCCGTCGCGCATGACCTCGTACTCGATCTCCTTCCAGCCGAGGAGCGATCGCTCGACGAGGACCTGGCCGATCGGCGACGCGGCGATGCCGCGCGCGACGCGCTCGCGCAGCGCGACTTCGTCATGGGCCATGCCCCCGCCCGTGCCACCGAGCGTGAACGCGGGACGGACGACGAGCGGGTAACCGATCTCGCCGGCGAGCGCGATCGCGTCGTCGACCGCCGTGACCGTCCGCGACTCCGGGACCGGCTCGCCGATCGAAAGGAGAAGCTGCTTGAACGCCTCGCGGTCCTCGGCGTGCTGGATCGCGGAGAGCGGCGTGCCGAGAAGCCGCACACCGTGGCGCTCGAGCACCCCGGCCTCGGCGAGCGCGACAGCGAGGTTGAGGCCGGTCTGGCCCCCGAGCGTCGCGAGGAGACCGCCGGGCCGCTCCTTCGCGATGACCCGCTCGAGCACCTCGACCGTGAGCGGCTCGAGGTACGTGACGTCGGCGACGCCGGGGTCGGTCATGATCGTCGCCGGGTTCGAGTTCACGAGGACGGTCTCGACGCCCTCCTCGCGCAAGGCGCGGCAGGCCTGCGTCCCGGCGTAGTCGAATTCCGCAGCCTGCCCGATGAGGATCGGTCCGGAGCCGATGATCAGGACTTTCACAGGTCGAACCAGCCGCCCCCGACCGGGATGACGTTGCCGCCGACATGGACGGCCGTGATCCGCTCGGCGGAGCCGTCGATGCGCGCGTAGAGCAACGACGGCCGGCCGATCTCGAAGCCCTGTTCGATGACGAACCGCTCGCCTGTCTTCGCGAGGCCATGGCGCACCAGGTACGCGGCGAGAGGACCGGCCGCGCTGCCCGTCGCCGGATCCTCGGCGATGCCCACGCCCGTCGGGAACATCCGGCCGTGCACGGCCGATCCCGGCCGCTCGGTCTCGGTCGTCCAGACGAAGATCCCCATCGCACCGACGTCGCCCAGGACCACGGCCAGAGCGCTCGGATCCACGCGCAGCTCCCGCATCCCGCGCAGCCCGGCGACCGACACAAAAAGGAATGCGTTCCCGCACGAGACGACCTGGTACGGCGCCGTCGATCTCAGATCGAGCACGTCGCCGATCGCGGCGCGAACCTTGGGACGGAGCGGCTCGGTGGGAAGTCCTGCGCCGAACTGCGGCAGCGGCTGGTCCATCTCGACGAAGCCGCCACTCACGCGGACCGAGAGCGTGCCGACGCCGAGCTCCAACCGGAGCGTGCCGTCGCGGCCGCCGCTCAGGACCCAGGTGGTTCCGACCGTCGGATGACCGGCGAACTGGAGCTCGCGCCCGGGGGTGAAGATCCGCACTCTGTGGTCGCCGTCCTTCTCGCGCGGAAGGACGAACGTCGTCTCCGAGATCATCAGCTCCTTCGCGATCGCCTGCATGTCCGCGTCGGCGATGCCCTGTCCATCGCGAAAGACGGCGAGCTGGTTGCCACCGAACCGCCGCTCCGTGAAGACGTCGACGAGCGTGTACTCATGGCGCGTCATCCGCGGGCCGCGACGGCCACGCGCACGTCGGACAGGAAGGCGTCGAAGACCGGCTCGTTGTCGCGAGGACCCGGGGCACCCTCGGGGTGGTACTGGTACGTGCGGATCGGCAGCGTCTGGTGTGCGAGGCCTTCGACCGATCCATCGTTCAGGTTCCGCGCGCTCACGACGAAACCCGAGCCGGCCGGGACGGAGGCCTCGTCGACCTGGAATTCGTGGTTCTGGCTCGTGATCACGACGCGGCCGCTGCGCAGGTCCTGCACGGGATGGTTCGCGCCGTGATGGCCGAACGGCAACCGTGACGTCGTCGCGCCGATCGCGCGGCCGACGAGCTGGTGGCCGAGGCAGATGCCAAGGATCGGCAGCGGGCGGCCGGACGCGCGCGAGAAGGCTGCGTCCAGCAGCGTGCGCGTCGACGCGGCGATCTGCGGGATCGCCGCGGGGTCGCCCGGGCCGTTCGAGATCACGATGCCGTCGGGCGACCACTCGAGGATCTCCCGGGCCGTAGCGGTCGCGGGAAACGCCTTCACCGTCGCGCCGCTTTTTACGAGGCAGCGGATCTGGTTCTCCTTGACGCCCGTGTCCAGGAGCGCGATCTTCGCGCCGCTTCCGACCTGGCGCGCGATCCCGGTCGACTCGACGACGAGGGGCTTCGCGGCGAGCGGTGCCGTCGCCCGCGCCTTCGCGACCGCCTCCCGCGCGATGCTCGCGTCGCCGGATCGCTCGGGCGCCACCTGCAGGATCGCGCCACGCAGCGTCCCCTTCGCGCGCAGGCGTCGCACGAGCGCGCGCGTGTCGATGCCGGCAAGCCCCGGCACGCCGTACGCGCGCAGGTACGCGTCGAGGTCGGTCGTGCGCTCACGGCATGTCGGGACCAGCTCGCGGACGACGAGCGCCTCGACCCACGGGCGCCGCGATTCCGCGGCACGATCGAACGTCCCGTAGCTGCCGATGAGGGGATACGTGAGGACGACGATCTGACCGTTGTACGAGGCGTCCGTCGCGATCTCCTGGTAGCCGGTCATCGCGGTGTTGAAGACGACCTCGCCCGACGCCGGCTGCGCGTCCCCGAACGCCTCGCCCCACCACGCCGAGCCGTCTTCCAGCCCGAGGACCGCCGCCCTGGTCATCGGTGCATAACTATACGTTAATGATGCATAAAGATGCAACTGCTGCCGGCTGTCTATCGGCGCGAGGTACCCAGAGGGTGCGGGGGACCGCCCCCGCGATGAGACGCTACGGTCAGCGGACGGCGAGCGGCGCTGCACGAAGGTCTCCTTCGTAGCGAACGTCGCCGCCCACGACGCTCATGACCACACGACCACGCAGCTCCCTCCCCAGGAGCGGCGTGTTCTTTCCCTTCGAGGCCAGCCCCGCCGCGGTGACGATCCAGGTCGCGGCACGGTCGACGACGGTCCAATCGTCGTCCGGGACGTCGATCCCGAGCACGCGCGCCGGCCCCGTCGTGAGCGCGGCGATGACGGTGTCGAGCGCCGCCCAGCCTGCGTCGACGCCGCCGAGCAGGAGCGGGAGCGCGGTCTCGAGACCCGAGATGCCGAACGCCGCCAGGTCGTACTCGACGTCCTTCTTCACCGACGCGTGCGGCGCGTGGTCGGTGGCGATCGCGTCGATCGTCCCGTCGGCGAGCGCGTCCCAGAGCGCGCGAACGTCGCCTTCGGTCCGCAGCGGCGGGTTCACCTTCGTCGACGCGTCGAACGGCGTGGCCCGCGGCGACGGTCGGCCCTCCCACGCGACGGTCCGGTCACCCGCGACCCAAGCGTCGGTGAGCGCGAGGTGGTGCGGCGTGACCTCGCATGTCACGGCGAGGCCGTCGGCTTTCGCTCGCCGGACGAGCTCGACCGAGCGCGCTGTCGACACGTGCTGCAGGTGCAGGCGGGCGCCGCTGAGCTTCGCGAGCGCGAGATCGCGGGCGATCGCGGCCTCCTCCGCGGCCGCGGGGATCCCCGGCAGGCCGAGGTCCGCGGAGACGCGCCCCTCGTGCATGACGCCCCGCGCCGAGAGCGCGAGGTCCTGCGGGTGCTCGAGGACCGGCCGATCGGCGGCGCGCGCGTACTCGAGCGCGCTGCGGAAGAGACGCGCGTCGTCGACCGGAGAGCCGTCGTCCGAGAAGGCGACCGCTCCCGCCGCCGCGAGCTCGACGAGATCCGCGAGCTCCTTTCCTTTGCGGCCCCGGGTGATCGTCGCGACCGGGAGCACGCGGGCGGCATTCGCCGCTTTCGCCCGAGCGACCAGCTCGGCGATGAGGCCCGGCGAGTCGATCGCGGGCTCGGTGTTCGGCATCGCGCAGACCGTCGTGAACCCGCCGCGAAGCGCCGCGCGCGCGCCGCTCGCGATGGTCTCCGAATCCTCGAAGCCAGGTTCGCGCAGGTGGACGTGGAGGTCGATGAACCCAGGGACGACCAGGTAGCCCGCGGCCTCGAGCGCGCGCCGGTCGAAGGTTGTCATACGACCCCCGTAGGCAGGGGGGTTGCAGGGGGTTCTCCCCCTGCGATGGATGTGGGGGGTTCCGCCCCCACGATGAGACGGGGTTCTCCCCCTGCGATGAGGAGATACAGCAGGGCCATCCGGACCGCGACACCGTTGGTCACCTGCTCCTCGATGAGCGAGCGAGCACCGTGCGCGACGGCCGCGTCGATCTCGACGCCCTCGTTCATCGGTCCGGGGTGCATCACCGGCGCGCCCGGGCGCATGGTCGCGACGCGCGGCTCCGTGAGGCCCCAGGTCCGCGCGTACTCGCGGATCGAGGGGAGCAGCCCGGCCTCCTGGCGCTCGCGCTGGAGCCGGAGGGCGATGACGCCATCGGCGCCGTCGAGCGCCCGATCGACGTCGGGCTCGTAGCCGACCCCGCTCGGGAGATCGCCGCACCGCCACGCCGCCGGCAGGAGAGTGGGCGGGCCGGACAGCGTGACGCGGGCGCCGAGCGGGACGAGCGCGTTGATGTCGCTGCGCGCGACGCGGCTGTGGAGGACGTCGCCGACGACGACGATCCGCTTCCCCGCGAGATCCCCGAGCTTCGCGCGCAGCGTGTACGCGTCGAGCAGGCCCTGGGTCGGATGTGCGTGAGCGCCGTCGCCCGCATTGATCACGGCCGCGCCGACGCGCTGCGCGACGAAATACGGCGCCCCCGACGACCCGTGCCGTATGACGAGGACATCACCGCCGAGGGCCTCGAGCGTGCGCGCGGTGTCGAGGAGCGATTCACCCTTCTCGACCGAAGAGCCCGTCGCCGTGATGTTCACGACGTCGGCCGAGAGCGCCTTCGCCGCGAGCTCGAAGGAGACGCGCGTGCGTGTCGAGGCTTCGGCGAAGAAGAGGATCACCGTGCGGCCGCGGAGCGGCGGCGCGCGGCGGATCGGCCGCGAGAGGACCTCGAGCATCCCGTTCGCGGTATCGAGGACGTGCTCGATCTCCTCGCGTGACCAGTCGTCGGTCTCGAGGACGTGGCGGCGGCTCCACGTCACTTTCATACGCGCGCCATCTCGACGACCTCGACCTCGTCGCGGCCGTCGGACTCCACGAGCCGGACCCGCACGTCGACGCCGAGCGACGTCGGGACGTTCTTGCCCACGAAGTCGGCGCGGATCGGCAGCTCGCGATGACCGCGGTCGACGAGCACCGCGAGGCGGATCGCCCGCGGCCGCCCGTAGTCGACGAGCGCATCCATCGCCGCGCGCACCGTGCGGCCGGTGAAGAGGACGTCGTCGACCAGCACGACGACGCGGTCGTCGACGGTGAAGTCGATCGCGGTCTCGCGGACGACGGGCGCGTAGCCGACGCGCGTGAGGTCGTCGCGGTACAGCGTGATGTCCAGAGCACCGAGCGGCACCTCGACACCCTCGTTCGCCCGGATCGCGTCGCGCAGCCGCTTCGCAAGCGCATCCCCGCGCGCGCGAATGCCAACGATGGCGAGGGAGGAGAGGTCGCGCTCGCGCTCGACGATCTCGTGCGCGATCCGGTTGACGGTGCGACGCACGTCGTCGGCACCGAGCAGCGTGGTCGTTCTCGCACTCCTTCCCGGCCTCGCAGGACCGGTCCTTAAAGGTGGCGCGTTAGCGTTTCCGAGTATATGCGGCTCGTCATCGCCGTCAGCGGAGTGCTGCTCTTCGGGACGATCGCGGTACTCGTCTCCGCGAGGCCGCCCAGCGCCGCGACCACGCGCGCGGTCGCGACCGCGCGCTACACCGCCGCGCCGCGCGAGGCCGTCGATCCCGGGAGCGATCCCGCGGCGCGCGCGCCGACGACGGACACCGAGCGCACCGTGACCGCGCACGCGCGGCCGCGCGCCGTGCGCGGTCTCGCTCTGCCCATCGACGGCGCGACGTTACCGACCGATCCGGAGCTGCTGCCGAACTCGCCGCGCGAGTACCGCGCGGGCTGGCACGAGGGGATCGACTTCCCCGCCCCGCCCGGCACGCCCGTGCTCGCCGTCGCCGACGGCGTCGTGATCCGGGTCGACACCGCCTTCGTCGAGTGGACCGCCGACGAGGAGGGGCGCGCACTCGACGAAGCGGTCGCCCTGGGGTACACCCCGGCCCAGACGCTCGATCGGCTCCGCGGCCGGCAGGTCTGGATCGACCACGGCCAGGGCATCGTCTCGCGGTACGCGCACCTGTCGGCGGTCGCGCCGCTCGTCGTCGGGGCGCGCGTGGAGCGCGGCCGGAGGATCGGCGCCGTGGGCAGCTCGGGCTACGAGGAGGGCGGCCCGCACCTACACCTCGAGGTGCGCGTGGGCGACGCCTACCTCGGCGAGGACCTCGCCGGCGACGCGCTCATCGCGACGATCTTCCGCGCGTTCGACTGAGCGGTGTCCTCAGCTCGCGGGCGCCTCGTCGGTCGTCAGCCTTTGCGATCCTCCTCGGACCGCTCCTCGCGCACCCGCTCGCCGCCCTTCGCGCCGGCCTGCTGGGGCAGGACGCGGTCGCGGTAGACGCGCTCGGTCGGCGCCGGCGGCGGGACGTACGCCGGGCGCGCCAAGGCGCCCGTCACGATCCGCGACGGAGCGGCGAGCCCGCCAAGCCACGCGGCGAGGATGAAGACGGCGATGCCGACGATCGCGAGCGGGAACATGCCGTAGCCCGCGACCCAGGGTCGCGCGCTCGCGGTGACGGCCATGCCGGAACCGAGCCACGAGACGCCCCAGGCGTCGGCCCCCGTTACGATGCCGACGACGGCGAGCGCGAGCATCCCGGTGAGCAGGCCGTGGTATCCCGTGCGATGACCGGCGAGAGAGCCGGCGGCGTAGCCCCCGATGAGGAACGCGATCGCGAGCACGACGATGAACGGCAGCGCCATGAGCGGCGCACCGAGCAGCGGCGCGGCGAGCATCGCGAGCGGAACGAGCACGGCGCAGAATCCGGCGGCGACGAGCCAGCCCACGAACGCCGCGCTCCCCGATGAAGTGCCCGAGACGTGGTCGGTGCGCACCATCTCACAAGCCTCCTGCGCTGATCGCCCTCACAGGCGGACGAGCGAGCCTCGGCAAGACCAGTGCCCGACCGTTAGAGGGGCTCGTTGCGGTCCTGTAACGGGGCGTGGAAGGCAGCCGCGAGCGAGCGCGGACCGGGGTCGGAGTGCGCGCCTCTAGCGGAGGCCGGTGCGGCGGGCGCGGAGAGCGGCTTCGAGGACGAGCTCGACGGAGTCCGACGCGAGGGGGTACGGCGTCTTCTTGAAGAGCCCGACCTCGGCGACCTTGTCTTTGTCGGGGGAGTCGTACCACCACGAGAGATGTGAGACCTCACACATGTACACGTACGACGTCGTCTGTTTCGGGAGCACATAGCGGACGGCGCCGAGGAGATCGAGCTTCGGCGCGACGATGCGGGCCGCATCCCAGAGCTCACGCCTCGCGACCTCGAGGATCGTCTCTCCCGCGCGGCGCCCGCTCGACGGGAAGTGCCAGCCGGCGGCGTCGGCCTTGCGCACCCACACGGTCAGGTCGCCATAGAAAGGAACGATCATCGCGATCTGCGCGGACGCGGGTGGGTATTCACGGAATGTGCTGTCGCGGCGCGAGACGAACGAGTGTTCGGCCACCGTCTCGCACACTACGCAAGGGAGTTAGCGAGCGTCAATAGCGGCGGAGTGGCGATGCCGCTAGCTCTGTAACGCCTCCACGACCCGGAATGGATCGGCCGCGACGACGCTCGCCGCATAGAGCTCCATCGCACCGATGTCGCTCGTCTTGTTCGCCGGATCGCCACGGTCGACGAGGCGCGCCTGCGGTGGGAAGCGCCGCCAGTCGTTCCCGTCCGTCGAGAGCGGCGGCAGGAAGAGCGCGAAGTTGTACGCGACGACGCCGCGGGCGCGGAACGCGCCGATCGCGAGCGCGAGGGCCGGCGCGAGCGTCACCTCGTCCTCACCCGCACGCCCGAGTATCACGACCTCGCTCTCCTTGACGGGCGTGAGCGACGCGAAGACGCGGGCGCCGCCTCGCTCCACGCCCAACCCGAGGGCCTCGTGCACACGCCACAGATCGTCGAAGTAATCCCTTTGGTGCCGCTCGTCATATGCGATCGCCTGCTGCCGCAGCTGCTCGATCTTCGGGTAGTGCATGCCTCTCGTCGCGGTCATCTGCATGTGGCCGTGCACGATCGAGCCGCCGGCACGCCAGAGGCAGTTCCAAAGCAGGAAGTAGTAACGGGCGGCCGGATCGTCATCGTGCGCGGCCTGGGCCCAGCGCCGGGCGGTCACGAGACGGTCGCGGATGACGTCGTCGGTCATCGGCACGAGCGGGTCGTGATCGTCGAAGACGAGGACGCCGTGGTACCCGTCGTACTTCGCGACGTTCGACGCCGTGATCCCGTGCGCGCCCTTGATCCGGCCGAAGGTGTCCGCCGGCGTCCCGCTCTCCGGATGGCAGAACGGGTCGCCACGCGCCTTCTCGATCGTCTCGCGCGTGTCCGCGCCGCCCTTCACCTCGGCCGGGCGGCGCGCGCGAAGGTCGTTGAACAGGGCGCCCTCGAACGTCACGAGGTTCGTCACGCGCACGACGGTCTGCGCGATCACCGCGTCGACCGAGCCGAACTGCTTCGTGATCCATTCGCGCATCTCGACGGGCGGATCGAGACGGCCGACCGTCGTGGTCACCGAGAAGATGCGCTCCGCCGCGGCCCGGGTCTCGGGGTCGAGCGAGGCGATGCGCTCCTCGAGCTCGACGATGGACACCGACCGTGGGGGGTCCTCGGAGGGCGGAGCACCCCGGACGACGGTCACGCCGCGCGCCGCGCCTTCGACGCGGCGCGATAGAGGTCGACGTACCGCATTGCCGAGGACGTCCATGAATGGTCCTCGCGCATCGCGCGTGCCCGGAGCTGCGTCCACTGGTGGCCGCCGAGATGGAAGCGGCGCGTCGCACGCTCGACCGCGTCCGCGAACGCCGCCGGGTCGTAGGTCGCGAACGAGAAGCCGTTCCCCCGGCGCGGATCGGTGTCGAGATCGCGTACCGTGTCCGCGAGGCCGCCGACGGCGCGCACGACGGGGATCGTCCCGTAGCGGAGCGAGATGAGCTGGCCCAGCCCGCACGGCTCGAATCGCGACGGCATGAGGAAGAGGTCCGCGCCGGCGTAGATGCGCTGCGCCAGTGCGGCGTCGAAGCCGAGCGTGAGCGCGAGCCGGCCCTTCTGCTTCCCGGCGAGCCCGCGCCACTTCGCCTCGTACGCGGGATCGCCCGTCCCGAGCACCACGAGCTGCCCGCCGGCGGCGAGGACCTTCGGCGCGACCGCCGTGAGCAGGTCGACGCCTTTCTGCTCGACGAGCCGTCCAATCACGCCGAACAACGGGGCGAGCGCGTCGACCTGCAGGCCGGTCTCCTTCTGGAGCGCTGCCTTACAGACGTCCTTCCCGGTCTGGTCGTCGGCGTCGTAGGAGGCGGCGATCTGCGGATCGTGCGCGGGGTCGAAGACCTTGGTGTCGATGCCGTTCGTGATGCCCCAGAGATCCGCACGGCGCTGCGCGAGAAGTCCCTCGAGGCCTTCGCCGAACTCGGGCGTGAGGATCTCCTCCGCGTACCGCTCGCTCACGGTCGAGACGATGTCCGCGGATGCGATCGCGCGGGCCATCGGGTTGCACTCGTCGCGGGCTTCGACCGGGAGGCGCGAGCGCGGCAGTCCGGCCAAGCGCAGCACGCTCGCGCTCGTGCGGCCCTGGTACGCGAGGTTGTGGATCGTGAACGCCGTGCCGCTGCCCCGCAGCTGCTTGGCGCGGTCGACCATCGGCACGAGCAACGCCGCGTGCCAGTCGTGCGCGTGCACGACGTCCGGCGGACGATCGACGAGATCGGCGAGGACCGCCCGGCAGAAGAGCGCGTAGCGCTTCGCGTCGTCGGGGTACCCGTAGACCTTGTCGCGGCCGATCCGCGCGCTGCGCACGAAGATGGTGCGCACGCCGTCGCGCAGGATGGCCGGATAGCCGGCGCGCGCGGTCGACGCGCCGTAGGGGATCGAACGGGTCTCAGCCTTCTCCGGGATGGCGAACTTCGCCGCGTCGATGATGCGGTGCGCCGGCAGGTAGACCGTGACCTCGTGGCCGAGCCCGGCGAGAGCCTGCGGGAGCGACCCGGCGACATCGGCCAGGCCGCCGACCTTGGCGTAGGGGGCGACCTCGGCGGCCGCGAAGATGATGCGCACTGGGGCGGAAAGATGTTAGCGGGCTGTAAGGACCTGGTCGTCCGGTACCGAGACCGTATGGCGGGGCGAACCTTCTGCGTTACACCGGCGGTAGACCAGGTGGGAGCCCACCCAGGAGGTAGGGATCAGATGCGCTTCATCGACCGCAAGGTAGGTCTCGCGATCGGGGCCGGCGTCGCCAGCCTCGGTCTTTTCGGGGCCGTCGCCCTCGCCGCATTCGCACCGGACGCCGCCCCGGCCGCAGCCACGCTCGTCCCGGCGAACGCCCAGGACCTCGCGAAGGACGGCAAGCACGCGGACAAGCTCAAGGACCTTCTCGACGGCCTCGTGAAGAAGGGCGTCATCACCCAGCCGCAGGAAGACGCCATCCTCGCCGCGCTCAAGGACGCGGCGGGCGACCGCGAGCACGAGCGCGCCGCGAAGCACGTTCTCGAGGGTCTTTTCGCCGCATCGGCGAAGTATCTCGGCCTGACCGAGAAAGACCTCCACGCGAAGCTCCCCGGCCACAGCCTTGGGGAGATCGCGAACACGACGGCCGGCCACGACCGGGCCGGGCTTATCGCGGCCCTCAACACCGCAGCGAACGACGCGATCGCGAAGGCGCTCGCGGACAAGAAGATCACCGACGACCAGGCCAAGAAGCTTCGCGATTCGCTCGCGACGCGCATCCCGGAGTTCGTCGACCGCAAGTGGCCGACGAAGCCCGCGGTCGCTCCGCGTGCCGGGTCCGACGCGCGCGGCTTCCTCGGCGACATCACGAAGGCCGCGCTCGACTACCTCGGCCTTAGCAAGGACCAGCTCGAAGCCGCGATGCGCGGAGGCAATAGCCTCGCGCAGATCGCGGTCGGCCAGGGCAAGACCCGCCAGGGCCTGTACGACGCGATCACGTCGGCGGCGTTCAAGCGCGTCGACGACGCGCAGGCCGCAGGCAAGCTGACCGCGGACCAGGCCAAGGCCGCGAAGGACCGGATCGCGATCGAGGTCAACACCTTCATCGACCGCAAGCCCGGCGCGACGACGAACGGCGTCCGGACGGCGATCGGGAACCTGCCGACCGTCAAGCGACCGACGACGGGAACGCCCTAAACAGGACCCCCCTCCTCTCTCCGCAGGAACGCCGGGCGACAGCGCCCGGCGTTTCTCGTTGGGCGGTATCCGTTCGGTGACGAAGGAGCGCCGCCCGCATGCGGTCAGGTGCCTGCGACCAAGGGCAAGCGCCGGCGCGCTATCGGGACGAGTAACGGTCGCGCCTGTGTGGGCGTTCTTGTGGTGGCAGGGGAGTGGGGCGGAGGCGGACGATGGCAAACCCGCTTGCGCACGTAATAACCCACAGAACGGGCGGTATAGTCGGCGCGCCTCGGAGGGGAACGGAACTGGGACTCGAGCGCGTTCTGCAGAGCCGCTACAGGATCGTCGAGCCTATCGGGACCGGAGGCTCGTCGCAGGTCTACCTCGCCCAGGACACCGCCCTCAACCGCGAGGTCGCGATCAAGGTCCTCGATCCCGCGGCCGCCGCCGATGGCAAGACCCGAGGGATGTTCGTCAAGGAGGCGCGCGCGCTCGCGCAGCTCTCGCATCCGAACATCGTCGCCGTCTACGACGTGGGCGAGGTCGACGGCGCCCCGTTCATCGTGATGGAGCACCTGCCCGGCGGCTCGCTGAAGCAGCGGATCGAGCGCGGCGGGGCGCTGCGGGCCGGCGACGCCGTCCGCATCGCGATCGAGGTCGCGAACGGCCTCCAGTTCGCCCACGGGAAGGGCATCATCCACGCGGACCTCAAGCCGTCGAACATCCTCTTCGACGCGAACGACACCGCGAAGATCTGCGACTTCGGCATCGCGCGGACCCCGCAGGAGGACGCCGACACGCCGCAGCTCTTCGCGACCGCGATGTACGTCGCTCCCGAACGCGTCGAGGGCAAGGGCGCCTCGATCGCGTCCGACGTCTACGGCCTCGGGCTCGTCCTCTACGAGATGCTCGTGAGCAAGCCACCGTTCACGAGCACGAACGCGTCGGTGCTCCTACGCGACCACGTGGTCCGGCAGCCGGTGCCGCCGAGCCACCTGCGCCCGTCGCTTCCCAAGGAGCTCGACACGGTCGCGTTGAAAGCGCTCGCGAAGCAACCGAATCTGCGGTACCAGAAGGCGCACGACTTCGCGAACGCGCTCGGCCACATTGAGAACGTCGACAAAGAGCTCGCGACCACGCGGCTCGCGGTCGTGAGCGAGCCGATCCAGGACTTCCTCCCGCAGATCGAGCAGAGCCCCGTCGTGTACCTCCTCTCGCAGTTCGGACAGCCGATCCGTCACGCGTTCTTCGGCGTCCTCGCCGCGCTGCCGGTCTTCGGCCTCGCGCTGCTGGCGGGCTTCGGGCCGATCGCGGCCGGGCTTGCCGCGGGCCTCGTCGCGATCGTCGGTTTCGGCGGTCAGCTCGCGCTGGCGCTCGCGATCGCCTGGATCATCGAGAGTCTGCTCCTGTTCATCTTCGTGCCGGTCCTCGCGGTGCTCTTCGCGCTCCTCGGCGTGATCCTGTGGGCGCGCGACGTCGCCCCGGAACGCACCGCGCTCGCCATGGCGATGCCGGCGACCGCACCGTTCGGGCTCGCGCCGGCGGTGATCCTCACGTCGGCCGCGGTGCACGGCCTCTCCGGCGTGCTCACCGTCGCATGGGGCGCGGTCGTGACGATGATCTATGCGATCGCGCTCGGCGAGCAGTCCATCGGTCCGTTCGCCTCGACCGGTCTGTCGCTCCGTCAGGAGTCGCTGTTCAGTCGCGCGCGCGCCGAGGACACCAAGGCCGCGCTCCTCAACATGCTCCAGAACCCCGGCGATCGGTTCGGGCCGCTCGGCACGCAGCTCGATCCCAGCACGCTCACGAACCAGGTGTACGGACTGGTCTCGCGGATCAGCGCCGCCGACGTGACGGCGATCGCGACGGTGCTTGCCTGGACGATCGCGGCGCTGACCGTGTGGACGCTCACGCGGATCCTGCGCACGTTCTTCGACACCCTGCTCCGCCGGCCGAAGCGCTGGTTCACGCTGTACGTGTTCGCGACCGCGGTCGGCGTCGGCAGCGGTGCGACGATCCTTTACATGCTCGCGGAGACCTGGTCGCCACTCGCCCTCGCGCCGGGGCGCCCGGCGGGTGGCCTGCTGTTCGTGTCCGCGCTCGTCGGTGCCCTCATCGCGCTCGCGGCGGGCGTCGTGATCAGCGCGACCGAGAAGCCCGAGCTCGCCGAGGAGCGCGCACCGTCGATGGCGGCCAGGAGAGTGCCCGTCCGCTAGGAGGGCGCACTACCCTTGCGGCGTGACAGCGGACGAGCTCAAGGCCCTCGTCGGCCGCCGTGTTGCGCTCGAGCTCGCACCCGCCTCGGGTGAGCGCGAGATCCAGGGCCGCGTTCTCGGAACGATCGACGCGTCCGACGGCCTCGTGCTCGTCCTCGAGCCCGAGCGGATCCCCGGCATGAGGCGCACGGTGCACTCACACCACGTGCGGAGCGCGCGGGCGATCTGAGCGATGGAGCGGTCCCTCATCCAGTGGATCTGCGTCCGGCCCGAGCACCGCAAGAAGCGACCCGTCGATCCGTCCAGCCCGTTCAACGTGCACGAAGAGGGCGGTTGGTCTTATTGCCCGGCGGGCGAGCTCGAAGGTCATCGCTGGTACCGCACGGGTGGCGTCACCCGCGAGGCGCTCGCGCGCTTCGTGTGGCCGGACGAGCCGGAGGACGGCGACTGATCTAGGAGCGCGCCGTGCCGTCGAGCGCGCGCGCGATCGTCTCGCGGATGCGCTCGAGGTCGAACGGTTTCTGGACGTACCCGTCGGCCCCGACGCGCTCGGCTTGAGCCGCGAGGTCGGGATGACCCGACAGCAGCACGATCTTGGACACGCCGTTCGGGTGCCGGCGGTACTGCTCCAGGAACGACCAGCCATCCATGATCGGCATGCGGAGGTCGAGGAGGATCACCGCGGGGTGATGGTGCTTCGTCAGCGCGAGCGCCGCCGCGCCATGCGGAACGGTCGCGACGGCGTATTCGTCGGCGAGCGCGTCGCGAAGCACGTTGCAGAGCTCGTCGTCATCGTCGATGACGAGGACGCGCGGGCGCTCGGTCCTGCCGGTGCGCGATGGCTCGCTCAGGCGTCGATCTCCCTACCCACCCGATCTCGCTCGCCGAGGGGCTCGTCGAATGCCGACGTCCGTCTCGCTGCGGGTCTGACGGTAGTCGATGAATCGCGGTCATTGGCGCGGGTTTTGTTCTTGTGCGGCGGGCGTTCGTGCGTTAGAATGTCTGTTCTAACGGTCTCTGTGCGCTGAAGGTTCATCGGCGTTCCAGCGGGGAGGATCGCTCCGCGATCGGAGTTTCCTTCCCTGGATACGGCGCTCCAGTCGACCTGGATCGAATTGCTCGCCACGCGGCGCTGCTCGCGCTGTGGCGTGTGGAAGCCGATGCGGGACTTCGCGTTCGCGGACCTCCTCAGCGGTAAGAGACAGTCCCACTGCCGACGGTGTCAGGCTACCTACCGTCGGCAGCACTACCTCGCGAACCGCGATGAGTACATCGAGCGCGAGGCCGCGCGCATCAAAACGCGGCGCGAACGGAACCGCGCCCGCATATGCGATTACTTGGGTTCTCATCCCTGCGTGGGCTGTCATGAGACCGATCCGTTGGTGCTCCAGTTCGACCACCGCGATCCGGCCAAGAAGGTCCTCGAGGTTGCGATTCTCGCTGCCTCTCGTTCCTGGACGACGATCCTCACCGAGATCAAGAAATGCGAAGTCCGGTGCGCGAACTGTCATCGGCTGCGGACGGCACGGCAGTTCAACTGGACGAAGCTGGGGACGGCCGTCACATCAAAGACCGAGGCATCGCCACGAGCCCGGGGCACGAAGGCGGTCCCGGACGAGCTACGCGCGTGCACCGGTTGCGAACAAGAAAAGGCTCCCACGGAATTCGCGTTCCGCGACAAGGCGCGAGGATGCCGGCGTCGACGGTGTAAGGACTGCATGAGGAAATACGCCAGCGCGCACTATCGACTGCACCGCGACAAATATGCGTCCGGCGGATGGGCTCGGAACCGCCAGGGTCGCGCGACGATGCGACGATACGTCCATCAATACCTCGGCGCGCATCCATGCGTTGACTGCGGCGAGACGAACATCGTCGTGCTCGACTTCGATCATCGCGACGGTTCCGAGAAGGTCGAGACGATCGCATGGCTGCTCGCGCGCGGCCGGACCGCCGAACTCCTCTCCGAGATCGCCAAATGCGAGGTGCGATGCGCGAACTGCCATCAGCGGCGCACAGCCGCTCAGTTTGGCTGGACCAAGGCCAAGCGTGCGGCGGGTACAATCAGCGAGCCTGCGGGTGTGTTGTAGCGGTAGCAAACAACCTTCCCAAGGTTGCAGTGGCAGTTCGACTCTGCTCACCCGCTCAGTGATCCTCGGATAACAAATCGCTCCTTGCTGCAGTTCATGATTTCGGTGGGTCAATTCATCGCCACGCTCACGCTGCTCATCGCATCGCTCCTACCCGCTCGCTCGCTCGCCGCGCTCCCGCCGCAAGCCACCGCATCCGCGACCGCGACCTGCGTGTCGCAGACCGGCCCCGGCATCCCGCCGCCCGCCGTCATCCCGACAAAGCTCTCCGGATTCCACGCGGCCTGGTACGGACAGAGCGGCTACATGCAGCTCTGCGCCGGCGAGCGCGCGACCGCGACGCTCGCGTACCTCAACTCGGGATCGCGGGGCTGGGTCTCCGGTCGCATGGGCGAGGTCGCGTACCTCGGCACGTGGGCAAGCGAGCCGGGCCAGGACCAGCCGAGCATCCTCGGTGGCGACGGGCAGCGCGGCTCGCCGGCCACCGGCTGGCCACGCTGGAATCGCATCGCGATCCAGCCGGCCGACTATGTCGGCCCGGGACAGGTCGCCTGGTTCCAGTTCAGCGTCCAGGCGCCGAACACGCCCGGCACGTACCGCCTGTACGTGCGACCGCTCGTCGAGGGCGCGACGTGGCTCGAGGATGTCGGCGTCTTCTGGCAGGTGACGGTCCTGAATTCGGACGGCACCACGCCGAGGCCCACGCCGCCCGATCCGGCGGGCGTCCGCTTCCAGATCGACGACGGGGTGGGCGCGCGCGACATCGCGCTCGTGCATCAAGGCGTGCAGCACGTCGCCGCGTATCTCGACACGAACGCGGGCGGCGCGCGGCGCACCGCGTCGCTCGTGCACGTCTACGTCGGCGACGGAACGGAGCGGTACTGCTGCCTCACGTCGGGGGACCGCTACGAGGTCGTGACGTCGAACAAGGCGTGGGCGGCGCCGCAGGCCGCGGCGCCCGACACGTGGGCGCCAGACACCGAGCGCACCGAGCTCGCGGCGCACGAGTACGTGCACCTCTGGCAGTACGCGCTCGGCGGGCGGCCCTGCATGCTCGGCGTGCGCTGGCTCTCGGAGGGCATGGCGGAATCGTTCGCGTACCGCTCGCTCGTTGCGGACGGGATCATCCCGCAGGCGAACCTCGACACGTTCACCAAACGGCAGCTGCGGAACGCCACGAACCCCGTCCCGCTCCGCACCCTCGAGACCGCGTGGCCCTCCGATGCGAACCCGTTCGCGGTCTCCTACCTCGCGGTCGATCGCCTCCTGGGGTCGAACGGTCCGCGGATCAGGGACTTCTGCGTGCGCGTGGGCCGCGGCGAAGAGTGGCACACGGCGTTCGCGTCATCGTTCGGCATGACGACCGACGCGTTCTACCAGAGCTTCGAGCAGCTCCGCGCCGACTATGTCCGCTAGGCGCGTGCCACCGGACGACGGTCAAGGGCCGGCCGCGACGAGAGCGCGCGCCGCCTCGGCGGCGATGAGACCGCGGCTCCGCAGGAACTCCGCGACGTGACGGTCGTAGTCCCACGGCCGCTCGAGGTTGGCGCAGTGCCCGGCGCCGTCGATGACGCGGATCTCGGCGTCGGCGATCTGCCGGGCGAGCTCCTCCTGGGCGGGACGTGAGCGGTCCGCGCTCCCGCACACGATCATGGTCGGCGCACGGATCCCCGCGTGCAGCCCGGGCGGGTCGGGCTCTTCGAGCGCGAGGAGCAGGTTCACGATGCTCTCGGCGTCCCCGCCGCGTTCGATCGCGACGTCGACGAGGTAGCGGTAGAAGACCGACGCCCGGAAAGCGTTCGTGAAGTTCCGTGCGAAGTGCTCGCGGCGGTAGGCGAGGCCGGCGCTCCGGTACCGCGGGACGTGACGTGGCGCGATGCCCTTCGTCACCGGGAAGCTCGGCCGGCCCGCGCCGTAATAGCCGCCGCCGGTGAGCACGAGCGCGCGCACCTGCTCGGGCCGCTGGTTCGCCATGTGCTTCGCCGTGACCGCGCCGACCGACAGGCCCACGATGACGGCGGGCCCGCGTCGGGCCTCGTCGACCGCGTTCCAGCACGCCGCCGCGACGTCGCTCATCGCGAGCCCGCGCTGCGACGCCGGCGAGCGCCCGAGCCCCGGCAGGTCGATCGCGACGCAGGTCGCCCAACGCGCGAAATGCGCGAGCTGGAACGTCCAGCAGGTCAGGTCGTGCGGGAGCGGGTGCAGGAACACGAGCGTCGGCCCGTCACGGCCGACGCGCTCCCAGTACAAACGGCCCCCGATGTGCATCACCACCCGCCACCAGACTACGAGCGAACGCGCGAGAGGCGTCGCGGCGCGTCTTGAATAGACTCGTCGCAAGACCGCAGGGGAGGTCCGTCGAGTGGAGCTCAAGCCCGGTGACGTCGCGCCCGCGTTCACGCTGCCCGACACGGACGGAACGATGGTCTCGAGCACGGATTTCCCCGGGAAGCCCTTCGTCGTGTACTTCTATCCCAAGGACGACACGCCGGGGTGCACGACCGAGGCCTGCCAGTTCACCGACAACATCTCGCAGTTCGAGTTCCTTGGCGTTCCCGTGCTCGGGATCTCGCAGGACGACGCGGCGTCGCACCGGGCCTTCGCCGACAAATACCGGCTGCGCGTCCGTCTGCTGAGCGACCCGGACCGCAAGGTCCACGAGGCCTACGGCGCCTGGGGCGAGCGGCCCGGCCGCGGTATCGGCGTCATCCGCTCGACCTTCCTCGTCGGCACCGACGGGAAGATCCATCGTGCGTGGTACTTCGTGAAGCCCGACGGCCACGCGCTCGAGGTGCTCAGCGCGTTGAAGCCCGCCGCGTGAGCTAGGCCCTGCGCCGCAGGAACGCGACCGCGGCCGCGCCGAAGAGGTAGAAACCGGCGCCGATCGCGGCCGTCGTGTAGTCGGTCACCGGCTTGCCGCCTACGAACCACACGACGCTCACACCGAGGCCGTAGAGGCCGCCGACGAAGAGGAGCCACATCGCGACCGTCATGACGGCGCGGTCGATCACTGCTCGAGCGGCGGCCGCTGGTCCAGCCGAATGAGCCGCCAGGACTCGCCGTACGAGTAGCCTGCGTCCTTCCCGATCTGCTTCGCGAACCCGCGGATCAGCTGCTCGACGGTGGGGTCGTCGAACTGCGAACGGTGCGCGCGGACCGCGCGGAGCTTGGTCTCGAACACGTCGCTCACGTCCACCACGACGTCCCCGCGCTCGAAGGACTGGAGGAAGAGCGCCTTCGGTTTGTGCGGCTCGAGTCGCTCGTCCTTCCAGAGCTCGGGGAACATCTGGCGCGTCGACGCGTCCGGATTGATCGACCGGAGCACGACCTCGCCGGTCGCGATGTGATCCGGATGGTTCACGTAGAAGTCGCCGGCGTAGCGCGTTGTCGGGTCCATCGTGAGGATCGCGTCCGGGCGATGGATGCGGACCTGGCGGGCGACGTCCTTCCGCACCTCAAGCGTCGGGTAGAGGTAGCCGTCCTCATGACCCAGGAAGACCACGTCCTTCACGCCAAGGATCCGCGCGGCCTCGCGCTGCTCGGCGAGACGGACGTCGCGCAGCTTCTCGCGCGTCATGGTCTCGTCCTGCGATCCGGACGCGCCGTTGGTGACCATGCAGTAGGTCACCTCGACACCGGCTTTCGTCCACTTCGCGACCGTTCCTGCCATGCCGAACTCGGCGTCGTCGGGATGGGCGTACACGACGAGCGCGCGCTCGATCTCGAGCCGGTCGTCGAACTTCATGCTGCGGCGAAGAGCCGGGCGAGCAGCTCGGCCCCGTCGACCAGGCGCGGCCCCGGCCGGCTGAAGAACGCATTGCCGTCGACCGGATGGACGCGACCCGCGCGCACCGCCGGGACCTCGTCCCACCCGGGGAGCCTTCGCAGGCGCTGGCCGTCGCTCGCCGCGCGCCGCTCGTCGAAGCCGCACGGCATGAGCACGAGCACGTCGGGCGACGCCGCGACGACCTCGGCCCACGCGATCTCGCGGGAGCGCTCGCCGGGCGATCCGAGCACGTCGGTGCCGCCGGCGATCTCGACCTGCTCCGGCACCCAATGGCCGCCGTTGAAGAGCGGGTCCAGCCATTCGAGGCAGGCGACCCGCGGGCGCGAGCGGCCGGCGCTGCGCGTCCGCACCGCCTCGAGGCGCGCGCGGAGTGACGCGACGAGCAGCTCGGCGGCGCGCGCGCGCCCGATCGCGTTGCCGACGCGCCTGACGTCCTCGAGCATGCCGTCGAGCGAGCTCGCGTCGAGGGGCACGACCGGTGCGCGCAGCGCTCTCGGCACCTGGTCAAGCGTGATCGCGCAGACCGCGCAGAGCGTCTGACCGAGGATGAGGTCGGGCCGTGCGTCGCGGAGCGCGCCCGCGTCGAGATGGAACGTGCTCTCGCGTCGCTCTGCGGCCGTCTTCACCGCGGCATCGATCTCGTGGCTCGTCGCATCCGGAGGGAGCGAGGTCCGCGTCACGCGCGGAAGGCGGCGGACCTCCGGCGGATGGTCGTCGTCGTGCGTCACCGCCACGAGATCGTCCGCGGCGCCGAGCGCACACGCGATCTCGGTCGCGGCGGGGACCAGAGAGACGAGTCGCATCAGGGCGCGCCGAGGATGTCGAGCTGCACGAAGCCATTCTCGCCGCGCCGCTCCCCTGGGCGCCACCGCAGGGGTCGGCCGAAGAGCGGACCGGCGAAAGCGAAGGAGTGGTATTCGCCGTTCTCGCCGCACGGATCGATGGGCAGGCCGGTCACCTCCGTGAGGAACCGCTCGTCGATCACCCGGCCGAGCCAGGCCGCGTCGAGCTTGGCCGTCTCGCAGCAGGTGATCACCGCGCGGCCCCCGCCCGCGACGAACTCGGCGAGCAGCGCCGCGGGACGCTCGCCCCACAGCGGCTCGACGTGCTCCAGGCCCGCGCCACACACGCGCTTCTCGTACCACGCGCGAACGTCGGCGAGATGGATGTCGCCGAAGACGACGCCGGCGAACCCCTCCGCCGCCAGGGCACCGAGCGCCGCGCGCAGGGCCAGGTCGAAGCCCTCCCAGGTCGTGCCGATCGGGCGAAGGTCCGCGCCGATCGCCGCGGCCTGTGCGCGAATGAGCTCGACGCGGGTGGCGTGGAAGCGGACGCGACCGGTGGCGGCGTCGTGGAAGCAGAGCAGCGTGTCGACCGAGAGCCCCCGGGCTCGCGCGCGCGTCACCGCGAGCGCGCTGTCCTTGCCGCCGGACCACATGGCGGCGTAGCGCTTCACGGGCGTGTCGGACCGCTCAGTCGGGCGCGCCGAGCACTCCGTCCGGGGAGGCCAGGACGTCCCAGGGATTCCCGGCGAGGTCGCTGATCCCTGCCGCCTCGCTGATGGTCGCCGGCAGCTGCAGCCCCGGGTTCGTTCCCGCCTGCACGATCGTCGGGTTGGCCTTCAGCACGATCGTGAGGACGCGATTGGGCGGGTAGGGCGTGCCGGCGAGCGCCTCGGTGGCGGTGTTCAGAGTGCAGGCGTTCGTGCCGCACACGATGTCGGCGAACGTCCCATCCGCGTCGACGCCCTGGATCCTCGCCCCGGGTGCGATCTTCATGTCCTTGCTGAAGGCGATCTTGATGACGTCCCCGGCGTCGAACGTGTTCGCCAGGCCCGCGACCGTCGTGACGCGCGCGTCGATCGAACGCGGGTCGGCGTTCGGACCGACCGGCGTCGGCGGCGTCTCGACCGTGATGAAGTTGCCGTACGCCCAGAGCGTCGTGTTCGTGACCGGGTTCGTCACGCCGACGCGATAGCAGTAGAACCCGCTCGAGATCTGTCGATCGAGGAACGCGACCGTGTCCTGGCCGCGCGGGATCTGGACGGTCCCGCGCGGGGCATACCCGCCGCCGCTCGACTCGCACGACGGGCCGATCGCCGTGACCGACGTGCCCCAGACCTGATACACGATGTCGTCGACGTTCGTCGGCGGCTCGGTGATCGTGATCTGGATGTCGTCCTGCACGTTCTCGTTGTCGTAATCGTCCACGTTGCCGACGACGGTGACGGCGGCGCGCCCGACGTCGTTCGTGATCGTGAAGCTCGACATCCCGGTGGGATCGGCGCTGTACGTCATCGTGATGCCGTCGCCCGTCGAGAGCAGCTGCTCGAACTGCGCGAGCGACAGGGTCATGTTCCCGAGCATGAACACGTCGTTGCCGTCGTAACGGAACGTCTTCGTGCCACCCGAGTCCACGAAATAGTGCTCGTCCAGATTCACGGCGCCGACCGCGATCGTGTACGAGGACGAGGTCGCGGGTGGCGGGATGAAGCGGACCGGCGCCCCGACGCCGACGATCTCGGTCGGGAAGTTCGTTGCGTTCAGGTCAAGGGCGTTGTTGTTGTTGGTGTCCTGGAAGAAGATGGGCCGCACGTTCGCGTTGCCGTTCGTCGACGTGACCGTGACGTCGATCGTCCCCGAGGGCGGGATGACGACACAGTCCACGTAGCTCGTCCCTTTCTGGATGCCGCCCACGGTCGCGAACGTCGCCGCAGTCGAAAGGTCGGCCTTGTCGTCGCCCACGACCTTGCCGCTCGCATCGGTCTCGGCGTCCCGGAACGAGCCGTTCACCGGGTACGTCGCGGCGTCGACGAACGCGAGATCGAGGCAGCCGGTGATCCCGTTCGCCTGCGCGGTGTACGACCGGGTCGTGTTGATGGCCTGCGTCAGCGCTGTCGTCGGCGAGACGAGGACACCGGTGAGATCGACGGCCCTTACGGTCACCTGCCAGAAGACGCCGAAGTCCTCCATCCAATTGGCCCCCTCGACGAGCGGACGGATGTACAGGCGGTACGTCCCTGGCTGCTGCGGCGCCTGGATGGTGAACTGGAACCACGAGACCTGGTTCGGCCCGACGTAGTCGGCCGGTTGCGCCGCGACCCGGTTGTAGCGCGGCCAACCGGTCGCGGGCGAGCCGTTCGTCCCGTCGCCGCCGAGCGAGCTCGGCTGGTCCTGCCCCGGGAGCGGGGTCCACGTTCCGAGGAACGCCATCTCGCCGAGCCGGCCGCTCACCCAGCCGCGGGTGCCCGAGTTGTAGTAGGCGACGACCGCGGTCGACTTATCGCCGGGGCAGAGCGTCGGATAGCCGGACTGCCCGTACCACGAGGCGTGGAAGCCCGGGAGGCCGGACGGCACGGTCCCAGGAGGGGCGATTCCGGGGCCGACCGACGACACGCAGGCCTGCGCTCGCGATGTCCCGGAGGGCGCGACCTGCGCGGCCCGGCTCGGCCCGGCGGGCGCCGTCGCGGCGACGAGCGCCACGACGGCGAACGCTGTGAGGAGGCGGACGGCGACACGCACCCGCTCCATTGAAACGCATCGGGCGACCGGGGCGCCGGTGGCCTCCATAGACTCCCGGGACCGTGGGACTGGGGAAGCCCGACGACGGGCTGGCGGCGACGCCCCCGATGGGCTGGAACAGCTGGAATCGGTTCGGCACGAAGGTCGACGAGGCCCTGGTCCGCGAGACCGCCGAGGCGATCGTCGCAACCGGGATGCGCGAGGCCGGCTACCGCTACGTCGTCATTGACGACGGGTGGGAGGCCGGCGAGCGCGACGCCCATGGCGACCTCGTCGCCGACCCGGCGAAGTTCCCGCACGGGATCCGGGCCGTCGCCGATCACGTGCACGCGCTGGACCTGCGGTTCGGCATCTACACCGACGCCGGGACGAACACGTGTCAGGGACTTCCCGCGAGCCTCGGCTACGAGTTCCGTGACGCGCGACGGTTCGCCGAATGGGGCGTCGACTACGTGAAGGTCGACTGGTGCCATACGAACGGCCTCGGGCCGCGCGCGCTCTACGCGAAGTGGGCGCTGGCGATCGCGGCGGCCGAACGACCCATCGTGCTATCGATCTGCGAGTGGGGCCGCTCGCGTCCGTGGGAGTGGGCGCCGTCGGTCGGGCACCTGTGGCGCACCTGCTGGGACATCCAGGACACGTGGTCCTCCCTCACGGGCGTGCTCGACCGTCAGGCGGGCCTCTACAGGTACGCCGGGCCGAGCCACTGGAACGATCCGGACATGCTCGAGATCGGGAACGGCGGGATGACCGCGCTCGAGTACCGCACACACCTGGGGCTCTGGGCGATGCTCGCGGCGCCGCTCATGGCCGGGAATGACCTCCGCACGATGACCGACGAGACACGCGCGCTCCTCAGCGCGCCGGAGGTCCTCGCGATCGATCAGGATCCGCTCGGCCGTCAGGCGCGTCGCGTGCGTGCGAGCGACGGGGCCGAGGTATGGGTCCGCGACCTCGCCGGTGGCGCGCAGGCCGTCGCGTTGGCGAATCGCGACGACTGCGCGCGCGAGATCGCGGTCGAGTGGACGGACCTCGGGCTTCCGGCGGGGACGATCCGCGGCGTGCGCGACCTGTGGCTCCGTGAGGACGTGGGGCACCTCCGCGACGGCCATGCGATCTCGGTGCCGCCGCACGACACGGCGCTCCTGAGGATCGCTGCGCCGCTAGGCTAGCGGCGCCCCGTGAAGCTGGACGTCTTTCCTCACATCCTTCCACGTCCGTACTTCGATCGGATCATGAAGATCGCGTCCGGACCCGCGTCCTACATGCAGAAGCGCGTCGCCTCGATCCCCTGCATCTACGACCTCGACGAGCGCTTCCGCGTCATGGAGCGCTTCCCGGAGTACGTCCAAGTCCTCACCCTCGGCTCGCCGCCGGTCGAAGCCCTGGGCGAGGCGGCGCTCACGCGCGACCTCGCGCGCCTCGCGAACGACTCCATGGCCGAGCTCTGCCGCAGGCATCCCGACCGCTTCCTCGGCTTCGCGGCGGCGCTGCCGATGAACGATCCCGACGCATCGGTCGAGGAGACCGCGCGCGCGGTCCGCGACCTCGGCGCCCTCGGCGTGCAGATCTACACGAACGTGAACGGCGTGCCCCTCGACGATCCCCGCTACGCGCCGCTCTTCGCTCGCGTCGCGGAGCTCGATCGGACGATCTGGGTGCACCCGGCGCGGACCGCGAAGACGGCCGACTACCCGGGCGAGTCCGGTTCGCGCTACGAGCTGTGGTGGGCCTTCGGCTGGCCGTACGAGACCGCGGTCTTCATGGCGCGGCTCGTCTTCGCCGGGATCTTCGACCGCCATCCCAGTCTGCGGATGCTCACGCACCACGCGGGCGGCATGGTGCCGCACTTCGCCGGGCGCATCGGGCTCGGCCTCGATCAGCTCGGCGCACGCACCCCGGACGAGGACCTCGCGAAGGTCCGCGCGTCCCTCGCGAAGCGGCCCTACGACTACTTCCGCATGTTCTACGGCGACACGGCGCTCTTCGGCGCCGGCCACGCGGTCGCCTGCGCGATCGAGTTCTTCGGGGTCGACCACATCCTCTTCGGGACGGATATGCCTTTCGACCCCGAGAAGGGCCCGCAGTTCATCCGCGAGACGATCGCCGACCTCGACGCGCTCGAGGTCTCAGCCGCCGAGCGCGCCGCGCTCTACGAGGGGAACGCCCGCCGCCTGCTGCGCATCCAGCCCCGCTAAACGGGACCCCCGGACCTTCGTACTACCCGCGCAGGTGTGATACCGCGCTGACAGCGGTCCTCCCCCGGATGGGTACCCGGCGCGACGCCGGCGAGCCCACGCTTGCTCGCGGTGGGTGTGGTGGGACGCATCGCGGTGGCCGCGCTGTTCGGCATGGGCTTCCTTTCGATCGTCTTCTCCGTGGAAAGCCCGGCCTCGAGCTCCCGCTCCGCGCTGCTCGACGCGCTCGCCTCCCGCGTGAGCGTCGAGCGCGCCGGCGTGGTCTCCCGCGTGACCGTCGAGCGCGTCGTCGGCAGCGGCGACACCGTGCGCACGGACGCCTCAGGGAGCGCGCTCATCACCTACCCCGACGGCTCGACGGCGATGCTCGACCCGGAGTCGGAGCTCACGATCGAGCTCGTTCGTGCCGACGGCGGGGACGTGATCGTGCGGATGCAGCAGACCCTCGGTCGCGTGTGGTACGCGGTGAAGCGGACGGTGTCGTCGGGGAGCCGCTACGAGGTGCGCAGCTCGGCCATGGCGTCCGTCATCCGCGCGGGCTCAGGCTCGTACGTCGTCGTCTCGCCTGACGGCGTCACCACGATCGTCGCGACGGACGGCGATGTCGACACGACGGCGAACGGCGCCAGCGTCACCATCCCGGCCGGCTCGGGGACGACGGTGGCCGCGGGCTCGACACCCACGCCACCCCAGCCGGCCCCCGCGCCGCCTCGCGCGGGCACGCCGTCGCCGGCGGTCTCGGCGACCCCTGCTCCGACCCCGAGCCCGACGCCGAGCCCGGATCCGACGAGCAAGGAGGACTCGAAGTCGAATAGCTCCAGCTCGTCGAGGTCGAGCGCGCCGCAGGCCTCGACCGAGCCGAATGTCGAGCCGAGCGCGGCGCCGGTCACGAAGACGAGCGACAAGGTGAAGGCGTCGAGCGATCCGGTCGTCGCGCCGAGCGCCGAACCGATCACGAAGACGGACCCCGTGAAGAACACCGACTCGGTGAAGCAGAGCGACCCGCTGATCAAGCCCGATCCGGTCAAGGCCGATCCGGTCAAGCGCGACCCGCTCTCGAAGCCGGAGCCGAAGCACGAGCCCAAGCCGGTCTTCGAGCTTCCGACCCTCCCGACCCTCAGCGGCCGCTAGGGGAGGCGGTTGAACCAGAAGAGCGAGAGACCGCCCGCGATGATGGCGAGGATCGCCGCGGCGGCGGTGAAGAACGCGGTGATCTCCGTCTTCTCCTGACGGATCACGAGCTGCGTGGTGAGCGTCTCGTAGACCTTGCGCAGATCCGTCTCGGTCGACGCGTTGTAGTACTCACCCTCGGTGAGCTCGGCGATCTTCTTGAGCGTCACCTCATCGAGCGCGGTACGGATCTGGCGGCCCTGGATGCGGACGATCGCCCCCTGCGCGCTGCCCACGCCGATCGTGTAGATGCGCACGCCGCGGCTCGCTGCCTGGTCGACGACGGCGAGGGGGGGCGGGAACTGGTTGTTCTGGCCGTCGGTGAGGAGGACGATCGAGGCGGGCGCTTTCTGACCGCCTGGCAGCGGCGGCAGGGTCGGCCGCGGTGATGCGGCGTTCGGGTCCAGGTTCTGGAATGCGGCGCTCGGGAGATCGTCCTCGGCGCCCTCGAAGATCGCGTCGAGCGAGACGAGGATCGCGCGGCCGATCGCCGTGGCGCGCTGCGGCCGCAGGCGGTTGATCGCCGCGATGATGAGGTTCTTGTCCGTCGTCGGTGATTGCACGATCGATGCGTCGGTCGAGAACGAGACGATACCGATGCGCAGGTTCGCGTTCTGGCGCTCGACGAATGCGCGCGCGGCGGCCTTCGCGGCCTCGATCCGGTTCGGCTTCATGTCCTCGGCCAACATCGATCCGGAGACGTCGATCGTGAGGATGACGGTGCCCTCCTGGCTCGGCACGGTGACGACCGCGACGGGACGTGACATCGCGAGGACCATCACGCCGACCGCGACGAGGAACAGCACCGGGGGCACGTGCCGGCGCCAGCCCGGACCGCGACCGAGGGCCTCGCGGACGAGCGAGACGTTGGCGTAGCGAAGCGCGTACCGATGCCGGCGGCGCTGCGCGAGGACGTAGAGGACCGCGAGCGCGGCGACCACGGCCAGCAGGCCGAGCGCCCACGGCCATTGGAAGCTCACGCGCTGGCCCTCGCGGCGACCGATCGCGCCGCACGCTGCTTACGCGCGTACGCGAAGCGCACGATCGAGCGAACGAGGTCCTCGTCGGTGCGCAGCACGAGGACATCGACGCCGGCCTTCGCGAACGCCTCGGCGAGATGCTGCTCGCGGCGGCGCGCGGCCGCGGTGAGGCGCGACCGGAAGCCACCGTCATGCGTGTCCACCCAGAGCTGCTCGCCGGTCTCGCTGTCGGTGAGGATGAGCGGTCCGACGTCGGGAAGCTCGTTCTCGCGCGGGTCGACGAGCCGCACGGCGAGCGTCTCGTGGCGTCGCGCGAGCATCGTCAGCCGATCTTCCCACCCCTGGGAGCTGAAGAAGTCGGAGATCACGAACACCAGCGAGCGGCGCTTGAGCGCCCGCAGGCCGGCGTCGATGAGCTCGCTCAGGGAGGTGAGCGGCGCGCGCTCGAGGCGGGGCCGCCGCTCGAGCTCGTTGAGAAGGCGCAAGACCTGGATGCGGCCGCCGCGCGCCGGGACGACGCGCTCGACGTGCGCGCCATACATCGTGGCGCCCACGCGGTTCCCGTGTCGCGTGAGCAGCCGGGCGAGGATACCGGTGAAGTCGATGAGCAGGTCACGCTTGCGGCGGTCCGCGGTGCCGAAGTCGACCGACGGCGAGAGATCGAGGAGGAACTGCGCCGTGATCTCGCGGTCCTCGAGGAACTCGCGGACGTACGGCGCGTCGAGCCGCGCGGTGACGTTCCAGTCGATGTGCCGTACGTCGTCGCCGAACGCGTACTCGCGGATGTCCGCGAGGTCGAGGCCGTGACCCCGGAACACGGTCCGGTAGTCGCCCTGCAGCAGCCCGTCGAGGCGGCGCAGGACGGTCCACTCGAGCCGCGCGAGGCGGCGCTCAGGCGTGGAGGGCGACATGTTCCTGCAGCGGTTCGGTCGGCGTCGGGAGGCGCTCGAGGACCCGGCGGAGGATCGTGTCCGCGTTCACGTCGTCGGAGAGCGCCTCAAAGCTCAGCACGAGGCGGTGGCGGATCACGTCCAGGACGAGGTCCTGGATGTCCTGGCCGGAGACGTAGCCCCGCCCGCGGAGGAACGCGAGAGCGCGCGCGGTGAGGATGAGGTTGATCGAGGCGCGCGGGCTCGCCCCGTAGCTCACGTACTTCGCCAGGTCCTTGAGTCCGTAGTCGGCCGGCTGGCGCGTCGCGGAGACGATGCGCACGACGTACTCCATGAGCCGCGGATCGACGAAGACGTCGTCGACCTCGCGCTGAAGCTCGAGAAGCCGCTCGGTGGTCATCACCGGGACGACCGTCGCGTGGCGCCCGGTGACCCGCTCGACGACGACGAACTCGTCCATCTCGCCGGGATACCCGACGAGGACCTTCATCATGAAACGGTCGACCTGCGCCTCGGGCAGCGCGTACACGCCCTCGGTCTCGATCGGGTTCTGCGTCGCCATGACGAGGAACGGGTCCGGCACCTTGTGCGTCTCCCGGCCGATCGTGACCTGCCGCTCCTGCATGACCTCGAGGAGCGCGCTCTGCACTTTGGCCGGCGCGCGGTTGATCTCGTCCGCCAGCAGGAGGTTGGTGAACACCGGCCCGAGCGAAGTCTGGAAGTCGCCGGTCCGCTGGTTGTAGATGCGGGTGCCCACAAGGTCGGCGGGCACGAGGTCCGGCGTGAACTGGATCCGCTTGAAGTCGCCGGTGATCGCCTGCGCGACCGTCTTCACGCTGAGCGTCTTCGCGAGCCCGGGCACGCCCTCGACGAGCAGGTGCCCGCGCGCCAAGAGCGCGACGAGGATGCGCTCCAGCAAATGGTCCTGCCCGACGATGACCTTCTTGATCTCGAAGAGAAGCCGGGCCATGTCGCCCGGGAGCGTCTCTGTGTCCTTCATCCTTTCGTACCCTCCCGCTAATCCACCGGGATGCCGAGCGCGCCGCCCGCGGCATCGATCGTGATCGCGAAGCCGAGGCCGCTGAAGACAGGGAACCCGGTCGGGTTCGCGATCGCGGTGACGATACCGATGACGTCGCCGTTGCGGTTGAAGAGCGGCCCGCCCGAGTTCCCGGGGTTCGCGGCCGCGTCGAACTGGATGAGACCGGTCAGCGGCTTCGCGTAGCCGGGCACCTGGAGCGACCGGTTCAGTCCGCTGATGACGCCCGTCGAGAGCGAGCGAGTCATGCCAAAGGGGCTGCCCACGACGAGCGCGTCGTCGCCGATCCGGACCTTCGAGCCGTCCCCGAGCACGGCCGGGACGACGGTCTGCGGCGGCTCGAGCGCGCGCAGGACGGCGATGTCGTTGTCCGCGAGCACCGCGATGACCACGGCCTTCGACTCCTTCCCGTCCGAGAAGATGACGCTCACGTCCTTCGCCGCGCCCACGACGTGCAGCGCCGTGATGATGTCGGCGGCCTCGTCGATGATCACGCCGGCGCCGGCCGAGGGCTGCACCGAACCGTCGTACCGCGTGATCTTCACCTGCACCACGGTCGGCGCCACCTTCTCGTACAACGCCGCGATCGTGGGCGGCGGTCCTGGGCTCGGCTCGATGACGGGTGGAGCTTTCGGTATCGGCGCGAGGGCGATCGGCACGAGGACGGCGGCCGCCGCGAGGGTCGTCACGAGAAGGAGGGCGTGGCGGCGCACCGCACCGACGCGGACCGGCCGCACCGTCGTGTCTGGTGTGGCCTCCGGCTCGTCGGGACGGGCCCGGAGGAACGAGCCGTACGGCCTATCCGCTCTGCTGGGCACGACCTCTTCGGAGTGTAGGGAGGGGATCGGCCCGTCGGATATGAGTTCGATAAGGGCCGAGTCGCTTTTCGCCTCATAGAACCGATGTTCTAACCGGATTCACCCGCACGATGTGTGCGGAAGATCGCTTCACCGCACTCAGATGGCGAGCTGGAGTTGCTGTACGTCAGCAGGGTCCTGATGGACTCTGCGCGGCGGCCTCTCGCGGAACGAGTATCGGGACCGAACCACAGCAACGCGTCTGTCGAGCTCGCGCTGGTATTCGCGCGTCGGCTGTTTGCTTCCCCCATAGAGAGCGGTATGCATCGGGACGAGGACGGGAAAGTCCGTCGCTAAGAAATCGAAGTAGTAGTCACGGATCTCCGAGTCAATCTTCAGCGGACGGTGGCGGAAAGCCGTCGCTCCGGCCTCGCTCGCGGCGCGGGCGGCGCGGTCGATGGACTCCACGCTGTCGCTGATGCCCGGAAGGAGCGGCGCGCACAACACGGCCGCGTCGAGACCCGCCTCCCGGAGCATTTTCAGCGCGCGTAGGCGTTGCCGCGGCGACGGAGCACCGGGTTCAGCTTTGCGCCAGACGTTGTCGTCGACGCAGGGCACGCTGAAGTACACCGTCAGGTCGGTCCTCGCGTCGAGCGCTTGCAGGACGTCGATATCCCGAACGATCAGCGTGCCCTTCGTGACGATGCTGGTCGGCATGGGATAGCGGACGAGCGCCTCGAGACACCCACGCGCCAATCGGTATTTCGCCTCGATCGGCTGGTACGGATCGGTCGCCGTTCCGATCGCGAGCGAGCCCTCGGGATGCCGCCGGACTTCTGACCAGAAGCGCTCGACAAAGTTCGCTCGTATCTCGATGCTGCGATCGAACCCGGGACCAACATCGCGCCCGCGAAAACGTGCGTTGTAGGCCCGGCTGTAACAAAATCGGCACGCGTGAACGCATCCGACATAGGGATTGAGGCTCCAGTCGAACGGCATGCCGTGAACCCGATTGAGTGCGCTCTTCGCTTCGATTTCGCGGTAGCTGATTTCACTCACGCCGGTGCTCCCTCGCCCCGAAGCCGAGACGCTCCGCGACTTCCTGCCACGTCGCTATTTGGGTTCGCGTGTCGCTGGCATCAGTTCTCGATCGCGCGCAGATCGCTGCCCGCTTTCCGCCGCCCCTGACATCGCAGCATGATAGAACAGATGTTCTAGAAGGTCGCGAGCGCAGACCCAACGTCGGTTCTTAGCCCGGACCCGTCCTAGTTGGAATAGTTGGCGAGGACCGCTTCGGGCTCCACGTAGGCAGCCTCGACGCGTTTCGGCTCCGCCTGCTCTCGCAGCTCTTCGGCGCGCAGCCTCTCGGCCGCTTCGTGGATCTCACGCTGCAGCGCCACGACCACACCCGTGCTTAGTCCGGCGATGGCGAGCAACGAGAGCCACCAGGGAGCGCGCGTCCCCAAGACGCGGTCGAGGGAGATCGCGCCGGGCCCGGCGAGGACCAGCGCACCGGCGATCGCGAGGTTCGTGGCGGGAAGCTCGGCACCGCCCTCGGTGACCCAGATCGGCTTGCCCCAGTGCACCTTGCGCCAGGCGACGATCATCGGCGCCATCGTCGTGAGCGGGCCGAGCGGCGAGAGAAGACCGAGCGCCGTGAGCGCGCCGCCGGTCATCTCCGCGGAGCCTCCGATCCGCGCCCACAGGGGACCCGGGCGCAGACCGACCTTCTCGAAGCGCTGTCCGGTCCCGTACGGACCGTGGCCGCCGAACATGCCGTAGACCTTTTGCGAACCGTGGCCGACGAGCAGGCCACCCATGACAAGCCGAAGCAACAAGAGACCGAGCGACGTCATCTGTCGCACCTCCAGGCCATGGCGGTCGAGCGAGCAGAAATGACGCCAGCGCGGTGCCGATCGAAGTCGTGATCGGCCAGAAGCTCGTCCAGTGCGCGGTGCAGCTGCCTGCGCGCTGCCGCGCTCGCCGTTACGCGGGCGACACGTTCGGCGAGCGTTTCCAGAAAGCAACGGTGATCGGTCCGGACCTCCGCGCCCGGCCGCACGGCGGGGCATCGAGCGTGCGACTGCGTGCCAGAAGATGGCAGCGCGTGTGCATGGACGTCGCCCATGAGCTGGATCGATCAGCTGATGCGGCATCTCGAGCAGGTCACCTGCACCGGCTGCGGTGAGTACTTCCGCAGCGGTGACCTCGCGGCCGTCGTCAGCGAGCCCATGCGTCTCATCGTCCGGCTGCGCTGTCGCTCTTGCGGTCAGGACGGGATCGCGATCCTCGACTTCGGCGCGGGCGGTATCGCTCCGGCGCCGATCACCGCCGACGACGTCCTCGACGCGCACGACCTCCTCGCGCACGCCGACCACCCGCCGGTCGAGCTCTTCCCCGCCCTCAGCGTCTAGCGCGCGCTCACGCGGCGCGCTTGGCCTTTCGCGAGGCCCGTCGTTCGCTTCGCTCCAGCAACGCAAGGACCGCACGCTCGTCGCGAGAGAGGCCACCGTGCGGGACGTCACCGGTACGCTTCGAGCCGAGCGCCCGCGGGAGCGTGCCCGTCAGGTACGCCTCGACCACCGCCGGATGTACGTAGCAGCGGCGGCAGATCGCGCGAGTGTTCCCGAGGCGCGCCGCCACCTCGTCGATCGCCGCGACAAGCTCGCCCTGCGCGCGCCGCTCGTTCTTGTGCGCCGGTCGCGACGCGAGGGCGCGCGCCGCATGAACGGTTCCGGCCCAGGTGCGGAGCTCCTTCGCGGTGAGATCCTCGCCCGAGATCTCTCGCAGGTACGCGTTCACGTCGTCGGAGCCGAGCGGATGCGTCGCCCCTTCGTCGTCGAGGTACTGGAAGAGCTCCTGACCGGGAAGCTCCTCGAGCTTCGCGACAATCCGCGCGAGCCGGCCGTCGCGCAGCCGGACCTCGTGCTCCTTCCCGCTCTTGCCGCGGAAACGAAAGACGATCCGCGTCCCGCTGACGTCGACGTGGCGATTCCGCAGCGTCGTCAGGCCGAACGATCGGTTCGCGCGCGCGTATTCCTCGTTGCCGACGCGGATCGCGGTCTCCTCCAGGAGGCGTACGACCGCCGCGAGCACCTTTTCGCGCGGTACGCCCTGGCGAGCAAGGTCGCGCTGTACGCGCCCGCGTATCCGAGTGAGCAGCTTCGCCAGAGGGACGAGGCGGCCGTACTTCGTCTCGTCCCGCACGGCGCGCCAGCGCTCGTGATAGCGGTACTGCTTGCGGCCCCTTGCGTCCCGCCCGGTCGCCTGCAGATGACCGAGCGGGTCAGGCGAGATCCAGACGTCCGCCCACGCGGGCGGTATCGCCAGTCGCTCTATGCGGCGCCTCTCCGCGCGGTCACGGATCGCGCGTCCGCCCCGATCGACGAAGGTGAAGTCGCGACCCCGTCGCTTCCGACGGATCCCCGGCCGGTCATCGCTCGTGTAGCGCAGTCCCGCGAGCTCAGCGGCCTCGAGCGGATCGGACGCGAGCGCGGTCGCCATGCCGACGGTCAACGCAAACGCGGGACCAATGCTCGCTCGCTCGCTCTACCGATCGGCGCGCACACACCCGAGCGCTCACATCCCGATTCTCAAAGCCGAGGGCCCGCGCGATGCCGCGAGCTCGAGGTCAGCGCAAAGCTCTCCGACGACCTGGACTCACCGGACCCTCCGGAGGCACCGAGCGAGCTGATCTCGCGGGACTGACCGTGTCGGCGGACGCGGCGGCTGCGGCGGTCACGCGTCCGCTGGGCCGCAGCAGTCCACGGCCGGCTTCCAGACGGATCCGCTGGCGGAGCTCATCGATCGACGCGGACGCGATCGCCTGCCACACATGACCAGAGGCGCGTACGTCGCGCGGGCAGTACGCCCACTTCCCGTCATAGACCGTGAGCTGGTCCGCGTTGCCATCCCCCGAGGCATGATCGGTCGCCCGGCATTCAAAGGCGATCAACCCGCTCGAGAACGCACCCACCCACGTCAGGTATAGCGGATGACGTCAAGCCTGTGCGTGCCCTTGCCGGGCGAGGCTGGCAGCGAACGGATGACAGGCTGTAATCCCGAGAGTCGTGGACGGTCGCATGCATCTCACCCACGCCGATGGCGGCGGACGCGATCACGAACGCGGACATCGCCGAGCTCCTCGCGCGCGAGTCAGAGCGCACCGAGGGGCGTGCCGCCAAGGCGCTACGGCGCGCGTCGCGGGCTGCCCTCATGTGGCCGGAGGAGGCCGGCCGCCTGCGCGACGCCGACCGACCCTTCACCGAGCTCCGCGCGGTGGGCCCCTTCACCGCGCGCTTCCTCTCGACCTGGCTGCGCGAGGGGACCAGCGTGCGCGAGCGTCCGCCGCTGCGGGACGGGTTCCTCAGCTACGCGCAGGCACGCGAGGTCGTTGCGAGCCACGCCGATTGGCGGACCGGACTCGAGGGCGACCTGCAGATGCACACCGACGAGACCGACGGCGCCGCGAGTGTGGAGGACATGGTCGCGGCGGCCCGCGCGCTCGGCCATCACTACGTCGCGATCACGGACCACAGCAAGACGCTGCGCATCACGAACGGAATGGACGAGACCCGACTGGCGGCCCAGGGCGAGCGGATCGACGCCCTCAACGCCACGGGCATGCCGACCTGGGCCCTCCGAGCGATCGAGATGGACCTCACGCCGGAAGGCGCCGGCGACATGGATCCGTCCGCGCTCGCGCGGCTCGACCTCGTGCTCGGCGCGTTCCATTCCAAGCTCCGTCTCCGGGAGGATCAGACGGAGCGCTATCTCACGGCGCTCGCCAACCCCGACGTTCACGTGCTCGCGCATCCGCGCGGCCGCATCTACAACTTCCGGGCGGGCCTCAGCGCGGACTGGGAGCGCGTCGCCCGCCGCGCCGCGGAGACCGGGACAGCGCTCGAGATCGATGCTTACCCGGACCGTCAGGATCTCGACGTCGACCGGCTCCGGGTCGTCGCCGAGTCGGGTGGCTGGGTCTCCATCGGCACGGACGCCCATACGCCGAGCGAGCTCGTTTTCTTCGAGATCGGGATCGCGGCCGCCATCCTCGCGGGGCTGCCGCGCGAGCGCATCCTGAATTACCTTCCGCTCAGGCAGCTGCGCGAGTGGGCTGGTCGTATTCGTGCACGGAGGCACGGCGATCCAGCGAAAAGGAGCGTGGCCATGGCGGGCAAGCGCGAGACGATCGACACGACCCCGGGCAAGCAGGGCGGGTCCCGTTACGTCCGGCGCGACAGCGGCGGCCGGTTCAGCACGGACCAGGTGCGGGCGGGACGGTCCGTCGCCCAGGACCGCCGCGTCAAGGCGAAGAACAAGGCGCCGAAGGGGATGAAGGACCGCGGCGACTAAGTCGCGCGATCTCAAGGAGTACGAGCGCAAGCGCGACTTCGCGGCGACGCCGGAGCCGCGGGCCAAAGGCGGGAAACGCCGGGGGTCCGAGGGGGCAACGCCCCCTCGACTCTTCGTCGTCCAGAAGCACCGCGCGAGCCAGCTGCACTACGACTTCCGCCTGGAAGCCGGCGGCGTCCTCGTCTCCTGGGCGGTCCCGAAGGGCCCGTCGCTCGACCCCCGAGACAAGCGGCTCGCGATGGCGGTCGAGGACCACCCGCTCGACTACGCGCGCTTCGAGGGCGTGATCCCGGAGGGCGAGTACGGTGGCGGCACCGTCATGGTCTGGGACATCGGCACGTACACGCTGGAGGACGACGAGAGCTTCGAGGCCGCGCTCCGCCGCGGTCGGATCGTGTTCACGCTCGAGGGCAAGAAGCTGAAGGGCGCGTGGACGCTCATCCGCACGAGTGGGCGCAAGTGGCTGCTCACGAAGCGCCGCGACCGCTCTGCCTCGACCACGCGGATCGCGGAGGCCAAGCCGCGCTCGGTGCTGACCCGCCGCCTGCTCGCGGGGATCGCGCGCGACGAGGGCGGCGACGTCGCGAAGGCCGCGACCGGCGATCCCGGCGGCGGGTGAACGTCCCGCCGAGACCGATGCTCGCGACGCTGTCGCCCGAGGTGGTCACCGGTCCGGAGTGGGTCTTCGAGGAGAAGTACGACGGCATCCGCGCGATCGCGACCCGCCAGGCAGGCGCCGTCCGGCTCTGGTCGCGCATGCTCCAGGACCTCACGGCCGGGTTTCCCGAGATCGTGGCCGCGGTCCGTGCGCTCCCGGACGGCGACCTCGCCGTCGACGGCGAGCTCGTCTCGCTGGACGAGCACGGCGTCTCGCGATTCCAGCTGCTCCAGCGCCGCGGGGCCAAGGGCGCGACGGCGCCGCGGTACGCCGTCTTCGACATCCTCGAGCTGGACGGGCGCTCGCTGCGCTCCAGGCCCCTCGCGGAGCGCCGGACCGCGCTCGAGATGCTCCTCGCGCGCACGACCGGGCCGATCTTCCTCTCGCGACGGCTGCCGCGCGACGGCGAAAAGGCGGACGCGATCGCGCGCGAGAAGGGCTGGGAGGGGATCATCGCGAAGGACGAGCGATCGATCTACGAGGCGAACACGCGCTCGCGCTCGTGGCGAAAGGTCAAGGTTCGCAAGGAGTCCGAGTTCGTGATCGGCGGCTACACAGCGCCGGCCGGGAGCCGCGAGCAGTTCGGCGCGCTCCTCGTCGGCCTCTATCAGGGTCGCGACCTCCGGTTCGTCGGCAAGGTCGGCACCGGCTACACCCGCGAGACGCTGGCGTCGCTCGGCGCGCGGCTCGCGCGCTTGCGCACGCCGCGCTGTCCATTCACGCCGCCGCCCCGGATCGGCGGTGCCACCTGGGTGCGGCCGAAGCTCGTCGCCCAGATCGCGTACGCGGAGTGGACCGCGGGCGACAAGCTCCGCCAGCCGGCGTTCCTCGGCCTGCGCACCGACAAGGATCCGACCGAATGCACCTGGAGCTCGCGTGAGATTTGACGAGAGTCGCGGGTCCTGTCCCGGTTGAAAGACCCACTGCGCCGTGCCAGCCGCGATCCCCGTGTCGCCGGCGTGCTCGTCAGCAATCCGACGAAGGTGTGGTGGCCCGACGACGGGATCACGAAGCTCGACATGGCGCGGTTCTACGACGGCCTCTGGACGAAGCTGCGTCCATGGCTTCGCGATCGCCCGCTGACCGCGGAGCGCTGCCCCGACGGCATGCTCGGGAGCTGCTTCTACCAGAAGGACTTCGCGCTCGACGGCCCGCCGGCCGGGACGCCGCGCTTGCGCCTCCGTGCGGCGAGCACCGGCAAAGACGTGCACTACCTCGTGGGCGGGTCGCGCGCGACGCTCGCCGCGATGGTGAACCTCGGGTGCATCGCCATACACGTCATGAGCACCCGTGCCTCGAACATGCGCGACGCGGACTGGCTCGCCTTTGACCTCGATCCGTCGAGCGGCGAGTTCGCCGACGCGGCGCGAGCCGGTCTCGCCCTGCGCCCGCTCCTCGACGACGCCCGCCTCACGTCCTTCCCGAAGACGTCGGGGAGCCGCGGCCTCCATGTCTTCGTGCCGCTCCGGGCCGGGCAGTCGCTCGACGAGGCACGCCGCGTCGCGGTCGCGATCGGCGAGGAGCTGGCCCGCCGCGAGCCGAAGCTCGTCACGGTCGCGCACCGCAAGTCCGCCCGCGGCGGACGCGTGTTCGCCGACGCGTTTCGCAACGGCTACGGGCAGACGATCGTGCCGCCGTACTCGGTCCGCCGGCGGCCGCATGCGGTGGTCTCGACGCCGCTCGCCTGGGACGAGGTCTCCCCGCGACTCGATCCGTCGCGCTTCACGATCCGCACGCTCGACCGCCGGCTCGCGAAGGCCGACCCGTGGGCCGCGTTCTGGCGCACACGCCAATCGCTCCGGAACGTCGCGATGTGAGAGCCGCGTCGGCGGCGAGCCCGTCGAGCGGCCCGCCGTCACGGGTCGCGACATCATGATGAGGGGCGAACCGACCCGGTGGTATCGCTTCGATGGAGCGAACGGCTATCCGGAGTGGCCGCCGGATGACAGCGTCGATCTCGAGATCACGGCGCTGGCCGACGGCTTGGCGTTCCGGATCCGCGTGCCCGGCGTCCCGATCGTCAGGATGGGCTAGCCAGGACCGGCGCGGTCACCGCCACCGCCTGGCGACCAGACACGTCGGACGCACGACCCACCGAACGTCGCCGCGGGCACGTCGAGGGCGGAACACCCACGGCACGCTCGCGTCCGTGGGGCACCTGAATCGGATGGGACTGCGGCAGCGGATCGCTCGCGCCGCGATCCGCGCGCTCTTTCGGATCCTCTTCCGGCCGCGGCTCGTGGGCGCGCCACCCCGAGATGGGCCGTACCTCATGGTCGCGAACCATCAGGGCTGGGCGGACGGCTTCCTCCTGTCCGCGTTCCTTCCCGCCGAGCCGCGCGTCGTCTTCCTGGGCGACCGCGACGGGACGATGGGCATCTGGTGGCATCGTGCGATCCTCCGCACGATCGGGCTCGTCATCCCGATCGACCGGACGACGCGCTCGGACCGCAGCGCGATCGACGCCGCGCTCGCCTCTCTCGCCGAGGGCTGCGCACTCGTCGTCTTCGCGGAAGGGCAGGTCTCGCACGCCGAAAACGCGCTCGTGCCGTTCCGGCGCGGCGTGGGTTACCTCGCGCTGCGCGCCGGTGTTCCGGTCGTCCCGGTCTGGCTCTCGGGAACGGCGGAGCTCTACCTTGGACGCGAGCTCGCCGTGACCGTGGGCCAGCCACGCGAGGTCGTTGGGAAGCCGACGAAGGAGGCGACGCTCGCCGTCGCGCGAACGCTCCACGCCGACGTGGCCGCGCTCGCGCCGCAAGAGGGCCCACGCGCGCCCGCGCGCAAGCGCTGGGTCTGGCTCACGAACCTCTTCTAGGGACGCACCTCGCGGAGCAGGAGCGCCTCGTCGATGACGCGGACGTTGCGCCGTTCGACGTCGATGAGCCCGCGCTTCTCGAAGTCGGCGAGGAGCTTGTTCACCGTCATGCGCGTCGACCCGATCGCGGCCGCGAGGTCGTCCTGCGTGAGGGGGAGCGGGAGGCCCGTCTTCGCGATCTCGAGCAGGTATTTCGCGAGGCGGCTCGTCACGTCGAGGAAGGCGAGGTCTTCGGCCTTCACCTCGAGCGTGCGGATGGTCCGGCTGAGCCGCTCGAACATGAACCGGCTCGCTTCCGGATTGCGCCGGAGCACCCGAAGCGCGCCGTCGCGCTCGATCTGCAGAGCGGTCGTGGGGATGATGGCCATCGCCGTCCCGTCGCGTGGCGCCTTCTCGAAGAGCGCGAGCTCGCCGAAGAACTCGCCGCGGCGCATGATCGAGACAAGGAGCTCGTGGCCCTGCTCGTCGAGGAGCAGCACCTTCACCAACCCCTCGAACACGACGTACGCGTGCTCGGCGGGGTCGCCCTGGTGGTAGACGACCTCGTCCTGCTTGAACTTGCGGACGGCCATGTGCGAGACGAGCTCGAGCCGGTCAGGCTCGGGCAGCAGGTCTATGGGCAGGACGTCGCCGAGGGTGGCCGCCATCCGCCGGAGCTCTTCGAGCTGCACGCGCGAAGTCTGCTGGACCGTGTCAAACGGCCCGGCGCGCCATACTCGCCCACCGTGGACGGGGTCTGGGAGGCGGTCCGCACGCGCACCGACTACGCCGCGTTGGTGCCGCGCCCGCGGACGGACATCGAGCGCGCGGACCTTCGCAAGCGCGACGGCACGCCGTACACGGTGCTGAAGAATCCCGCCGGCGACTCGGGCGCCGGCACCTACGTCCGTCTCGAAGGCCCCGACGTCGAGCTCTACGAGCTCATGGACGGTAGGCGCACGACGTCGGAGATCATCGTCGCGTACCTCGAGCGAAAGGGCGTGTTCGCGCTCGACCGTCTCGCGCGTCTCACCGCCGCCCTCGGGGTGAACGGCTTCTTCGGGGAGCAGCGGCTCGACGCGTACCGCCGTCCCCGCATCCGGCGCGCGCGGCGCGATCCGATCGTCCGCATGTCGGGGTGGCTGCGGCGCCTCGTCGTCTGGAACATCGCCACGTGGAACAACGCGGAAGGCTTCGTCGACGTGCTCTACCGCGCCGGCGGCGGGCTCGCGTTCACGCGCGCCGGCGCGACGGTCGTGCTCGCGTTCTCCCTCTTCGGCCTCGGGGTGTGGCTGCGCGAGTTCACCTCGCCGCGCCATCAGCTGTTCACGGTCGAGGGCAGCTTCCTGCTCGGCCTCCTCGCCCTGATCCTCCTGCAGGTGCTCGCGATCACGGTCCACGAGGCCGGGCACGCGCTCGCGATCCGCCACTACGGCCGACGGGTGCGTCAGCTCGGCGTCGCGCTCTACTACCTCTTCCCCTGCGTCTATGTCGACTCGACCGACATGACGCTCGCCTCACGCCGCCAGCGCGTCGTCGTGTCGCTCGCCGGTCCGCTCGCCGGCGTCGCCGTCGCGGGCGCCTGCGCGCTCGTCGCCGCGGCACAGCCCGAGACCCTCCTCGGCGCGATCGCGTTCAAGGCGGCGACGCTGCTCGTCTTCCAGTTCGTGATCAACCTGCTTCCGATCCTCGAGCTCGACGGCTATCACGTCCTCGTCGACGCGCTCGACGTCCCGCTCCTGCGACAGCGCGCGCTCGGGTTCGTCCGGGGCGGTCTCACGCGAAAGGTGCGACGCCGCGAGCGCTGGTCGCGTGCCGAGCTCGGGCTCGCGCTGTATGGCGTCCTTGCGATCGCGGTCTCGCTCGTCACGCTCGGTTTCTCCTTGTGGATCTGGGAGTCGCGGCTACAGGTCGCCGCGCGAGAGCTCCTCCGCGGGGGCGTGTTCGGTGTCGCCGTCCTGGCGCTCCTGGTCGTGGTCTTCGTCGGCCCGCTGCTCCTTGCTCTCGTCGCGCGGCTCGTCGGACTGGGGCGCACCGCCATGCGGACCGTCGCGGCACGGCGCCGGCAGGCGCACGAGAACGTCATCGCCGAGCGCGTCGCGCTCCTCGATCGGATCCGCTTTCTTCGCGGCCTGCCGCGCCCCGCGCTCGCCGCGATCGCCGATCACCTCGTCGAGGAGCGGTTCGCCGCGGGCGACATCGTCGTGACCTACGGCGAGCCGGGCGACCGCTTTTACCTCGTGCGGTCGGGGCGCCTCGAGGTGCTGCTCGCCGACGGCGAGCCGAAGGGCGCGATGATCGTCCCCGGCGAGGGCTTCGGGGAGCTTGCGCTCCTCGACCGCGTGCCGCGGTCCGCGACGGTGCGCGCCACGGAGCCGACCGAGCTCTGGTCCCTCGACCGCGGCCACTTCCATCGCTGGGTCGCCGAGCGCTACGAGGTCGCCGGGCGCATCCGCGCGTCGGTCGACGAGCGTGACACGCTCGCCCGCCTTCCCTTCTTCCGCGGGCTCGACGCGATGGAGCTCACGCGCATCGCGGCGCGGATGCGGACCGAGCGGGTGAGTGCGGGCGACGCCGTCTTCGCCGAGGGCGAGCGCGCCGACCGCTACTTCGTCATCCGCTCGGGCGAGGCGGAGATCCGCTCGGCGGACGGCGGCAGCCGGCGCATCGGGCCCGGGGAGGGCTTCGGCGAGATGGGCCTTCTCTACGGGCGGCCGCGGGGCGCGACCGTGGTCGCCGCCACCGACCTCGTCCTCTCCGCGATCGACCGCGCCGATTTCGGCGCGCTCGTGCGAGCGTCGGGTGAGACGGTGGGTGAGTTTCGGGCCAGGACGGCGCATTATCTCGGGGCCGGCCTGGCCGGGGCGGTCGGGGGAGGCTAGGGGGGTTGGACTGCTGGACGTGCGAGCGGACGGCGCTCGGGGCGTGTCGCTTCTGCGGTCGGGGCGTGTGCCGCGACCACGCGAAGCTCCACCCGTTCATCGTGGATGTGTTCCGCGGCCAGCGGCACCAGACGCTGCGCGCGCTCGTCGTCGACGATGCCCTCCACTGCGGGGTCTGCCGGCCGCGAGGCGATCCGATCGAGCTGCCCGAGCTCGAGTGAAGCGGAGAGGAGTGGGAAGGGGGCGCCAGGACTGTTAACCAGTTGACGGTGCGCGGGTGTCCGATTTGGCCGTGCGACGGGCCAAGCCGGAGGAATGTGGCGACGAACCACCGACCAGAAGTGGCGAAGGAGGGACTGGATGTCCAGGATCAACGACGTCGTGCAACGCGCGATCAGTGACGCGGCATTCCGCAGCCAGCTACGGTCCGACCCGGCGAAGGCGCTTCGCGGCTTCAGCCTGAGCCCCGAGGAGACCCGGGCGCTCACGAGCGGCGACTCCGCGAGGCTCGTCGCCCTGGGTGTCGACCAGCGGATGTCGAAGATGTTCACGGCCGGCCCCGACGCGAGCACGCACAGCATGGTGAGCACGGCCCAGTCCGACACGTCGCCCGCGGTCCACACGGCGCTGACCTCGACCGGCGGCGCGGCGGCGGGCGTGAACGTCAGCAACCCGTACGAGGGTGAGTTCATCATCGTGCCGGACACGGCGGACGCCCA
>Ga0209689_1000057_pt1 | contig 55376 bp, 59 predicted proteins | sample GraSoiAngelo_149_FD_187119 | JGI IMG/M metagenome (GOLD analysis project Ga0209689, IMG submission 187119) | Grasslands soil microbial communities from the Angelo Coastal Reserve, California, USA - 14_1009_09_30cm (SPAdes) (version 2) | ecosystem: Environmental > Terrestrial > Soil > Grasslands ... | reverse complement strand
ATGAGGCCCGTCACAAATCGGGGCCTTCGCCGGAGGCGGCCACCACGGACTCGGGCGACGGTGACTCGAATAGTTTCGTCGCCTTTTCCGAGTCTTCCGGCTGATACCGGAGGGAGATATATGAGTCTTTCGACCTGGCCGATTCAGTCATCGCCTTTTCCGAACGGCTATCCGCAATACGAATACCAGACCGGATCGAACACTTCGCCGTACAAGACGTCTTGTTCGGCCCGCACGAAGAGAGCCGGCAACGGCCCGAACCCGGGACCGTGCACCATGCGCGCGCCCACGTACCGCGTCCCGCTCTGAGGATTCACGGCCCATTCGAGGATGAGCGGATCCCATTGTCCGCCATGGCAGACGTCGAAGATGGGATCTTGGCCAAACACCTCATACGTCGGGCAGGGAGCGATGTAATCGCGAGCGGGAGCGATCGCGTGCGGAACGTGCCAATCCGGGTAGCAGCAAAGATGGGTCGATCGGTTGAAGATCGCGACAATGCGCAGATCCCTGGAGGGATCATCGAAGGCCAAGGAGTACCCGGCCGGAAGCGGCACGTCGGTCGGCGCCTGGAAATACCGGTCGTCCCGTTTCAAACGGATGATGAGGGCCGGATAGCCGGTCCCCGACACCCAATTGCCGTCCTTGAATCGACCGTTCCACACGGCCAAGGCGCCTTGCCAGTCCTGGAAATCCGTTACGCGGACGTCCTGCCCCGCGAAGCGATTCCACCAGACGTCCTTGGGGAATGAAAGATACACGAACGACTGGCGTAGCTCTCCCTCCGAACGAGAGGTCGGAGGGAAAAGCTGAGAATAGGCCGTGGCTCCCACCACCGCGCCGGCACCGGCCGCGGCTCCGGCGATGAGGCTCGCTCTGATCCAATCGCGTCGGGTCCACTTCGACGGAGGAGCGGACATGGTCCCGATCCCTCAACAGTAATCGTACCACCGAGGATCCGGCATTCCGCCGACCAGCACCTCTCCGTCGACTCGGACCGGGACAATCGGGAGAGCCCGCTGGGTCGGCCCATGGACATGCGTGGCTCCGAGATATGGCACGCCGTTCCTCGGATGCACATTCGTCGTGAGGAGCAGCGGGTCGTACTGGGAACCATGGCAGATGCAGAAGATCGGATCTTGGCCGTAGACGGAATACGTCGGCGGCGGGATCCGGTAGGCTCGGTCCGGCACCGTGTCCGTGATCACGTGCCAACCGGGAGGGCAGCAGAGGTGGGTGCATCGATCGGCGAATACGACGATCCGAATCCGTTGCCCTGGATCGTCATGATAGAAGGAGAATCCTCTCGGCGGGACTAAATCGGTGGACACTTGGAATTCAGGAGCGTCGTACTTAACTCGAATGACGAGGACCGCCAATCCGGTTCCCGGGACCCATCGTTCGTTTACGAAGAGCCCCCGCCAAACCCCCGACGCGCCCTGCCACTCCTGGAAATCGGTCGCGAGGATCGGCCGTCCCTGGCGGTCGTCCCACCAGGTGGGACGGGGCCATTTCGTGTAGTAGATCTCCTGCCGAAGTTCACCTTGGAACTTCGCGGGCGGGGGCAGGAGCTGGCCCGCAACCGTGCCGCCCATCGCGAGCACGGAACTCGCGGCTCCGGCGGCCAGTGCGAGCTTCGCCCATTCCCTGCGGGTCCAGCCCGTCGACCGTGGCTCGTCGCCTTCCCAGGCCGTCGACATCCCTCGCGCCGGGCGCGACGACGCACCCGGCGGGGAGTCCATCATCACCTAGGTTCCTTGAAGGTGCGGTACGTATCGTCCGTACGGAGCACAGCGAAGATCGCTTCTGAGCGGGAAGGGGCGGTCAAGGTGCCCAGGTGCGCTCGCCGACGAACCGCCAGAGCATCAGGATCACGCCGAGCCCTTGCAAGATCGAGAGCAACAACAGGAGGGCCCAAATGCGACCCACCGTTGGGCGTCGGATGAAGATCGCGTAGAACACCACCTGGAGTGCGAGGAAGGGCCAGAGTTGCGCCATGGCGCTGTACGCGGGACCGTCGAAGGGGAACCAACGGAGCGCCCACCCGACGGCGAGGGAGGCGATGGAGAGAACCTGGAGGAAGAACCCTGCGAGCAGGGTGCGTTGCACCCCGATGCGCACGGCCATCGTCCGAATGCCGAACGATTGGTCCGCGGCCGCATCCGAGGCGGTCGTCGGCGCGTAGAGTGCCCCGAGGAACAGGGCCATCGTGGCGATGTACCACCAGGGAGCCGTCTCGATCGGCCGGAGGAGCGACCATCCCGCGAGCGGGCAGAGGACGCCGAAACCGACCATGTTCGTGAGGAGGTCCATGCCGGCGACGCCCTTCCAGTGAATCCGCGGGGCCGAATAGGCGATCGACAGGACGATCATCAGGGTCGTCATGAGGAAGAACCCGTAGTTCCCGACGAATGCGGTGAGAGGGCCGATCGGCTCGGTCATATCGTAGCCTACGATGGCCCCGGACACGTACGCCGCGAGGACGAGGCCCATCGCGGCGAATCCGAACGCCGCGAGCAGGAGCGTGTCCCGTTCCATGAGGCCCTCGCCGATCAACTCCTCGACCACCTGCACGTACTTCTTACGGGGATTCACGCGGTCCGTCGTCCCCATGTCGTAGTAGACGTTCACCAGGAGCGTGAAGGTCCCGAGGAGCGGGCCCACGACGAGGATCCCGAGGACGACTCGCAGGTCGTCGATGAAGAGGTGCTGCGCGGACGCGGGCTGCGCGAGCACCCATCCGATGTAGAGGGGCGCGACGGCGACGATCCAGAACTTGACGCCGCCGAGGCTCACGATCAGCTCGGTCAGGTCGCTCGGCGAGACGCGGAGCTCCTTCGTGATTCGGATCTCGCCTTCGGCGCCCACGGGCTGAATATGCAACTCTAGATAAAAATGGCGTCGGTCAGCTCATTTCGCGAGGGCTTCGAGGAGGATTACCCCTCCGACGAGCAGGTAGAGCGTGTAGACGTCGCCGCGTAGCGCGAGCACTCCGAGCCCGCCGAGGAGGGCGACCGTCCGGCTCGTGTTCAGGATCAGCTCGCGGGTCGCGGTGAGGGAAGGGACGTGTTGTTCCGCCCGGTCGACCAAGATCGTATAGATGAAGGAAGGCGCGACCGCGGAAGTCATCGAGAACCATCCGATGGCGAAGGCGAACGTCGCGAGGTCCCTCACGAAGTACACGAGGAGGCAGGCCGGCACGGACAGGAGCGGCCCGAGCAGGAGGAACGGCGTCCGGACCCGGACCCGATCGGACATCCAACCGAGGACGACGGTGGCGATTCCCGCGGCGAGAGAGAAGAGGGCGAAGAGCAAGCCGAGGGCGAGGGAGGCGCTCGTGAAGAGGAAGGCGCCGAGGGGCGTTGCGGCGGACGTCAGGCCGTCGACCCCGCCCTGGCCCGAGAATGCGAGGGCCGCCCTCCGACCGACGCGCCGCAAGTCCAGGGAGAAGGAGAGGCTCTCGTCGGCCTGAGCGAGACTCCGGACCAGGAGGAAATTCACGCCAACGATGACCGCCGCGAGGCCGAAGACGGCGCGGTAGTTCACGACGTCCGCCAAGAACCCTCCGAGGATCGGCGCGAGGACTCCCGTGATCGCGAAGACGGCGGTGATCGCCGCGAGGCGTCCCGCGCGGTTCCCCGAATGGGTCTCGCGCACGATCAGCGAGTTGAGCGGGAGCCAGAACAGCGGGATGTAGATCCCGAAGAACAAGGCGCCGAATACCATCCCCTGGAGGGCGGGAAGGACCGCGAACGAAATGTGTCCTAGGATCATGATTCCCAAGCCGGTCGACATGGCGGTCGTGGCGCGAATCGGACGTCCCCGGGCGAGTCCGAGGACGGTGCACGCCGCGACCGCGAATCCAATAATCCAAACGAAGATCGCGACGTCGAAGGAGAGGGACTGCGGCGGGCTTACGAGGTAGACGAGCCAGAAGCTCGCCGCCATCTGGTTGCCGAACGCTTGGACCGCGAGGATCCCGAGCAGCCGTCGGTAGCCGCGACGCCGCGGAGTTCCGAGCGGCAACGTCGTCGTCGGACCGATCGCCACGGAGTCGCGCGACGGAAGACGACGTACAAAGAGACTCCGAACCGCCTCGGCGGAGAAAGCGTTTATAATCGGTTCTCGATGAGCGCGGCCTGCGGGGATCGCCTAGCCTGGTAGGGCGCTGGATTGCTAAGGACGAAATCCCGTCCGCAAGGATCCAGTGCGCTTGCGCTCGGGGGTTCAAATCCCCCTCCCCGCGCGGATCCATGATGCGATGCGAGGACGCGAGCGATGCGAATCGTGACGTATGACGAGGTCGACCCACGGGCCGTGAGGCAGCTCTGCGCGACGGCCGCGGGCTGGGATCTCCCCGAGGACCACATCCGGAAGATCCGCCGGGTCGATCCGAGGTGCTTCGACGGCTTCGCCCTCTACGCGGTCGAAGACGGAAAGGTCGTGACACAAGTGATCCCCTTCCGCATGCGGGTCCGCCTTCGGTCGGGCGAAGAGACGGTCGGTGCAATCGCGGGCGTCTGTTCGCACCCGACGCGGTGGGGCCAGGGATTCGCGAGGGCGACCATGCAACGGGCCCATGAATGGTTCCTCAGTGAAGGATTGCGGCTCGCGGCCCTCACGACGAGTCGAAACATCCGCGGGTATCGGATCTACGAGAAGATGGGGTACGTAGACCTCGCCCCGTTTTATCGAGCCTACCGGTCCGTGCCGGGAAAACGCGCGCATCCGAGCGACCTCCGATTTCGACAGGCGTCGCGCGACGACATCCCGACCATCGGAAGGCTTTTCCGAGAGTATACGCGAGGCTTGCTCGGTTGGACCGCGCGGGAACCGTCTCACATTCCCTCCCTGATCGCGGGCGATCCGAAACTCCTGGAGCGATATCGAATCGTGCTGCGCGGTGACAAGCCGGTGGGATACTTCCGGACCCACCCCCAGGAGGAAGTCCACATGGAGGAACTCATCCTGCCGAAGATCGAGGACTACCGCGAAGCCGTCGCGCTCGCGGAGGCGCGTGCGCCGCACGGTCTCGCGAACGTGAACTGGGTCACGGCCCGGAAGGACCAGGAGCGGCTCCAGCGACTCGGGTACGAACTGGACGGACCGATCCCCGATGCGACGATGGTCCTCTCCCTGCGCGGAGATGTCACCCCCCGCTCCCTCCTCGAGGAATTCGGCGTACCCTCGGGGACGTTCGCGCAGTATCCCACGGAAGACTTCTGAGCCCCTCAATCGGAGCGGAGCGTCGAGATACGAGCGTCGCGGTTGGTGCAATACTTCGTCCATGAGAACGGAACGGAACGCTTAATGAAGGGGCATCGGAGATGGCGGACGCATATGGCCTCGGAGTCGATGAAGGCCAAGATCGTCCTCCTCGGGGACGGCGGCGTCGGGAAGACCTCCCTGATCCGGCGGTTCGTCGTGGACCAGTATTCGGACGAATACATCACCACGATCGGGACGAAGGTCTCGAAGCGGAGCTTGAGCCTCGGCCATCCCGCGGCCGAGGTCGAGATGGCGATGCAGATCTGGGACGTCCTCGGACAGAAGGGGTACAGCGGCGTGCAGGAGACCGCGATGAAAGGGGCCCAGGGTGTGCTCATGGTCTACGATGCGACGGCAGAAGAGAGCCGTCGGAGCTTGGAGGACTATTGGATGCCCGCCGTGTGGCGACTCGCCGGCCGCGTCCCGATGGTGATCGCAGGGACAAGGCGGACCTCGTCGCGGACCGGGTCTGGGCAGAAGACTACCTCTACTTCCTCGGTCAGAAGTACACGTGTCCGGCCATCCTGACGAGCGCGCGGACGGGGGAACATGTCGAGCCGGCCTTCAAGTCCCTCGGGGAGCAGATCCTCCAGGGAGCAGGACATCCTATCCGCAGGATTGTCCTCGTCACCCCGCCGCAAGAACCGATCGATCGCCTCGTCCGGGTCACGGACAAGATCATGACCGATTTCTGCTACGAGATGGGTGGCGTGGAAACCGGGATGCCGATCGTCAAACGACAACTCGGCCTCGCAGGGATCGACGTGCGGGCCCCCACCGACGTGGCGATTCGCAGCCTCATTGAGCGCCTCGCAGCCGTGGAGCGGGATTTCAAAGGGCCGGAGGAAATCCAAGAGAACCGCGAGAGGCGCCTCGCTTGGCTTGGCGGCGCGGATTAGGCCTGCGACCGATCGCTCGTCAGGTCTTCAACGGGAAGTTCTTTTCGCCGGCGCGGATCGGCACGGCCAGCCGGTTCTCCTGCGGCGGGAAGGGACAGATGTAGGCGTCGCTGTAGGCGCAATACGGACTGTAAGCCAGATTGAAGTCCAGCACGTAGTCGTCCGTCGGCCGTTCCTCGATGTCGAGATACCGGGCGGCGCCGTATGTCTCCTTGCCCGAGGTCGCATCGCGAAAGGGGACGAACAGGCTGTGGTCCTCGTGGCGGTGACCCGGTGGCGGCGCGGACTTGTACGCGGCGAGGCGTAGTTTTGTCCCGTCGATCTCGAACTCGAAAGATCCGACTCGGACCATGTCCCGGGGGACCCCTTTGGAGGTCGCCAAGACGACCCTCTGGGGGTTGAGGTCCCGAACGAGCTTCGCGCGGATGCGATACTTCGGATCGATCGGGAAGTACGCGAGTCCGGTGAAGCTCGCTCGCAGGGATTGGGGGATCGGGGATTCCGGGTCCTCCCGGAAGAAATAGTCCTTTTCTCGTCGAAGGGCTTCGATCTCCTTGACGTACCCCTCTTCGGGTTCGCGAGCCATGCAATCGGCCGAGCGCGTTCGCGGCGGATAAGCCTGCGGGGCTACATCGAATACAGACTCTCTCTCGATTTCGAGAGCAATGCCTTCTCCTGTTCTCCCAAGTGGGCCGCGGGAATTTTCGCGTCGACGAGTGTGAGGATCTCGGTCGCGGCGGAGATCTTCTGAGCCTGAGCCGCTTGCTTGACCAGGTCGGCCGCGAGCCGGGCTTTCAACTTCGAGAGGCCCGCGTCTTCGGGGGCAATCGCGAGCAGCTCCTCGACGAGCTTCAGCGACTCATCGAATCGGCCAGTCTTCGCGAAGGACTTCACGGCACGTTCGAGCATCGCGAACCGATGGACGGTTCCGGGGTCGAGCGACATTCAACGGCCCACGAACCGTCGTAGATATATCGGTACCGGTGGCAATCGGTGTGCCAATTGTCTCCTTGAGAGCGTTGGCCAGTCCTCCAAGTTATTTTCGGTACGCCGCTTCCACGAACAGAAGCGGGAAGCCGGCAGGGGACCCGAACCGGAACCAATTCGAACCCGGACTCCCTAACCGAGCGACAGGTCGCTCAGTACCGCGGCATTTCCGGTTCGACCTTCTCTGCCCATTCGTCGATCCCGCCGACGAGATTCTTCACCTTCCGGAAGCCGAGGTCCCGCAGGAAATTCGTGATCCGGCCGGAGCGGACACCGGTCTTGCAGTACACGACGATCTCGTCCGCGGTGCTTAGCTCGTTCACTCGGCCGGGCACCTGGGCCACGGGGATGAGGACCGCGCGATCCAGGTGGGCGATCTCCCACTCCATCGGCTCGCGGACGTCGACGAGGACGACCGGCTGGCCCCGGTCGATCTTTTCCTTCAGGGCCTCCACGGAGATCTGGAGCTCCTCGCCGACCTGCTCCGACGGTCCGCGAAGGCCGCAGAACTCCTCATAGTCGATCAGTTCCTTGATCGTCGGATTCGTCCCGCAAATCGGGCACGCAGGATTCTTCCGCAGCCGCAGTTCGCGGAACTTCATCCGGAGGGCGTCGAAGACCAGGAGCCGGCCGATTAGGGTGTCCTCTTTTCCGAGCAGGACCTTGAGGGCTTCGATGGCCTGGATCGAGCCGATGATCCCCGGGAGGACGCCCAGGACTCCGCCTTCCGCGCACGAGGGGACGAGCCCGGGCGGGGGCGGCTCCGCGTAGAGACAGCGGTAGCACGGCCCCTTCCGGGCATCGAACACGCTGGCCTGTCCTTCGAAGCGGAAGATCGAGCCGTAGACGTTCGGCTTCTTGAGGAGCACCGAGGCATCGTTCACGAGATACCGCGTCGGGAAATTGTCGGTCCCGTCGATGACGACATCGTAGTCCTTCAGGATGTCCAGCGCGTTGTCCGAGGTGAGCCGCGTGTCGTAGGCCTGCACGTCGACGTTCGGATTAATCTGGGCGGCGCGCTCTTTCGCGACCTCGAGTTTCTTGCGACCGACGTCCTTCGTCCCGTACAAGACCTGACGCTGCAGGTTCGACTCGTCGATTACGTCGAAGTCCACGATGCCGAGGCGACCGACACCCGCGGCGCTCAGGTATTGCGTGAGCGGCACGCCGAGCCCGCCCGCCCCGATGATGAGGGCGGAGGACTGCTTCAGTTTCAGCTGTCCGGCCATGCCGACCTCGGGGAGGATCAGGTGGCGGGAGTACCGCTTGATCTCGGCCGGAGAGAGGACGTCCTTCCGTTTCGCGGCGAGGCGATCCATGAGCGAGAAGGAACCGCCCGCGATGCTCGGCACGATCGAGATCGTGTCGCCGGCTTTGAGCGACGTGCCGTCTTGCGCCAAGTAGCGGATGTCCTCCTCGTTCACGTAGACATTCACGAAATTCCGGAGGCGGCCGTCCTCGGCAAACAGGTGGCGTCGGAGCTGATCGTGCCTCTCCACGAGGTCGTCGAGGGCCTCACGAACGCTCTCCGCCTCGACCTGCACCGCGTTCTGATTGCCCGCGTATTGCCGGAGAGGCGTCGGGATGAGGATGCGAACGTTCGCCATCTTTGGTCGCCCAATACGGTGTTATACTTAAGCTTCGGCCCCCCGTAAATATGGATTGAGACTGGCCCCCCGACGAATGGAAATGGCGAGTCCCGAACCCCCCTTCAAATCAACCTTAAATAAGGTTAACGCAACTTCTTTTTCCGAGATTCGCGGGAGTGGGCCTGCGTTCCGCGCACGACGATCCCCTCTTGCAAGAATTGTTTGGTCGACTCGTCGAGTCGCCATGCGGTGATCTCCTTCGCGGTTCCGTCGGTGACGCCCACAATGACGTAGGCATACCATGGACTCGCGCGAGAACGGTCAAATTCCGAAGGCGCCGCGGGATGGTTCGGATGGCTGTGGTAAATCCCGACTAGGTCCAAGCCTCGCGCCCGGGCGTCGTCGTCGGCATGGAGGAGTTCCAGTGGATCGATCTCGTATCGTCGAGTGCGGTCCGCCACCGCGACATTCTTCGCGCGTTTCGCTTCCTCGACCCGGCGCGGCTCGCTGACATGGCCCAGGAGGAAGCCGCAGCACTCCTCGGGGAAAGCCTCTCGCGCGTGACCCTCCATGGCGCGGAAGACGGCCGCGGTAATCTCGATCACGATCCGTTCTCCCAATACCGTTCTTCCAGGTATCGTTCCCCACTGTCCGGGAAGATGACGACGACTCGGCCTTGCGAGATCCGCTCCGCTAGGCGCAGGGCCGCATCGAATGCGGCGCCGCTGGAGGTGCCGACCAGGAGACCCTCTTCCCGAGCGAGGCGCCGGACGGCCCGTTGGGCATCCTCGGTCGCGACCGCGAGGACTTCGTCCGGCATCTTCGGATCCCAGATGCCAGGGACGCGGGAGCTCTCGAGATGCTTCACGCCCTCGATGCCGTGGAAGGGTCCGTCCGGTTGGACCGCCACCAACCGGACACGGGGATCCCGCTGACGGAGGAACCGGCCGACGCCGACGAAGGTGCCGGTCGTGCCCAGGCAAGCGACCAGATGGGTGATGCCGCCGCGGGTCTGTTCCCAAATCTCAGGGCCCGTCGTCTCGAAGTGAGTCCGCCAGTTCGCCTCGTTGTTGTACTGGTCCAGGTACCAAAACTTGCGCGGTTCGGATTCGACGAGGGCCTTGGCGGCCTCCTGAGCTCCGTCCGTCCCCTCGGTAGGCGGCGTCAGGACGAGGTGGGCTCCATACGCGGCGAGCATCCGATGACGCGCTTGAGAGATATTTCCCGGGACGCACAAGGTCGCGCGGTATCCTTCCGCCGCGGCGAGCATTGCGATTGCAATCCCCGTGTTGCCCGACGTTGCGTCGAGGAGCGTCCGATCCTTCGTGAGTCCCGCCTTCTCCGCGGCCCGGAGCATTCCGAGCGCCGCGCGATCTTTGACGCTCCCTCCCGGGTTCAGCCACTCGGCCTTCGCGGAGATCCGCACGCCGCGGGCCACGTGAGATGCGATTCGATCGAGGGAAAACAGGGGCGTGTGACCGATCCGGTCCGCGAGGCGGCTCCCGTCCGGACTCGGGGGATCCGGAGACATGGATTTCGGAGGCCTCAAGTCGAGGCGGCCTTCTTCTCCCGGACCGCGAGGCGCATCACATGGAGGGGAAGGAGCGCGCAATTCAATCGCACCGCGCTCAGCGAAATGCCCAGTTTCTTCACGAGGGCGTCGTCGCCTAGCGCCTCCGCCTCGGACAGGGGAAGGCCCTTCAGCATCGTGGTGAGCATCGAGGCGCTGGCCTGACTGATGGCGCATCCGCGGCCCTCGAACCGCACGTCCGAGACGCGCTGGGAGCGGTCGACCTTCAGGTGAAAGGCGACCTCGTCTCCACAGAGGGGGTTCGTGTCGCGCGCGCTGAAGGTCGCTCCGGGAAGAGGCCCTTTGTTCTTCGGATGCTTGTAGTGGTCCAGGATCTGCTCCTGGTACAGGTCGGAGGCCGCGGGCATCAGGCGAAGACCTCTTGCACCTTCTTGATGCCGGCCGCGAGGACGTCCACATCCTCGAGGTCGTTGTACACATAGAAGGACGCCCGCGCGGTCGCCGGCAGGTCGTAGCGCTCCATCAGAGGCTGCGCACAATGGTGGCCCGATCGGATGCAGATGCCTTCCACGTCGAGGATCGAGGCGACGTCATGCGGATGGGCGTTGTCGATTGTGAAGGCCAGCACGCCGGCCTTCTTCTTGACGTCCTTCGGGCCGTACGTCGTGACGCCGTTGATCCGTCCAATCTTGTCCAGTGCATATTGCGTGATCTCCATTTCGTGCGCCCGGACCGACTCCATCCCCAGGTTCGTCAGGTAGTCGACCGCCGCCCCGAGGCCGATTGCCCCCGCGATGTTCGGGGTGCCACCCTCGAACCGATAAGGCACGTCGTTCCAGGAGGCGCGGCCGAGATGCACCTCGCGAATCATCTCGCCGCCGCCGAGGAGGGGCTCCGTCGCCTCGAGGGCCTCCGGTTTCCCATGCAAGATGCCGATCCCGGTCGGCCCGAGCATCTTGTGTCCGCTGAACGCGAGGAAATCGGCGTCCAGGTCCTGGACGTCGATCGGCATGTGCGGTGCCGCCTGAGCGGCATCGACGACGCACACCGCCCCGACCTCGTGGGCTCGCTTCGCGATCTCCTTGACCGGGTTGATCGTCCCGAGGACGTTGGAACACAGGGCCACGGTCACGATCTTCGTCCGCTTTGTGAGGAGCTCGTCGTACTGCTCCATCTTGAGCGTCCCATCGTCGTTCACGTCGACGTACTTCAGGACGGCCCCTTTGTGGTCCTTGACGAAATGCCAGGGAACATGGTTCGAGTGGTGCTCCATGACCGTGCCGAGGATTTCGTCTCCCTTCTGGAGCTTCCCCTTCAGTCCGTATCCGTACGCGACGAGGTTGAGGGATTCCGTGGTGGATTTCGTGAACACGATCTCGTTGGGGGACTTCGCCCCGATGAACGCGGCGACCTTCTCCCGCGCCCCCTCGTACTCGCGGGTGGCCTCCTCCCCGAGTTCGTAGATCGCGCGATGGACGTTCGCGTTGTACCGGCTGTAGAAGTCCGTCGTCGCATCGATGACCTGCTTCGGCTTCTGCGAGGTCGCGGCGCTGTCGAGGTAGACGAGGCGCCGGTCCCGGACCTTGCGCTGCAGGATCGGGAAGTCCGCCTTGATCGCGGGGACGTTGAGCAGCATCTTCGCGGGCTTTGCCATTGGCGTTCCTTGTTGCCATGCCACGGTGGCTACTTGAGTTTTCTCGTGCGACGCCGGTTCCCATCGGGGAGGATCATCCGATCCCGCCCCCGAGCTCGAGTTCGATGAGTCGGTCGACCTCGACGGCGTACTCGACGGGGATTCGCCGGGTCGCGGCGGTCGCGACGCCGAGGACGACCATTCGAGTGGCCTCCTCCTCCGTCACTCCGCGGGAGGCCATGTAGAACAGCATCTCTTCCCCGACCTTCCGGACCTTGCCCTCTTGTGCGATCTCCGCGTCCGCCTCGTCGACTTCAATCCCGGGGATCGTCTCCACGCGGGAGTCGGAGTCCAGCATGAGCGCGGACCATTCGACGGAAGATGCGACCTGCGTCGCCCCGACGACGACCCTCACCCCGGAATGGAGGGCCGACCGCCCGCCCTTCAGGACGACGGCTTGGTTCGCGATTCGCGACCGGGTCCTCGGCGCCCGATGGACCATCTCGGCTCCGACCTCCTCCGATTGCCCGCGTCCGGCGAGGGTGAATCCGATGAATTCCGCGGAGGCCCCGGGTCCGACCAGATCCGCGCGCGGCACCTTGTTCGTCCGACGGGACCCCAGATTCACGTCGACCCACTCGATCGAGGCGCCCGCGTGAACCTGCGCGCGCTTCGTCACGAGGTTGTCGACCTCTTTGGCAAAGTTCTGCAACGCGATGTACCGCGAGTGCGAATCCGGCAAGGCGACGATCTCGATCGCCGAGAGATGCAGTCGCTCGGGCGTGTAGACCGGCGCGGTGCAGCCTTCGATGTACGTGACCTCCGATTCTCGGTCCGCCACGATCAGGTTCCGTTCGAAGGGCTCGACGCCGGCGTAGTCCTCCCGGATCTCCGCCTGCAGCGGCACGGACGCCGAAGCTCCGGGCGGCACGTAGACGAACGATCCTTCGGTCCACAGAGCGGCATTGAGGGAGGCGATCGGGTCGTCCGGCGGCACGACGGACGCGAGATGCTCCTTGATCCGGTCGGGAATCCGGTTGACCGCGGAGGACAGTGAGTAGAATCGGATGCCGTGCGATTCGAGGTCCTTTCGGATCGCCCGGTAAGCGTCCTCGGATGCCGCGAGGGCCGTGAGTCCGGGGGTGAGCGCAGGAGGAGGTGCGCCCCTTTCGTCTTCATCAACCGTCCCAGGCCCGACCATCTCGTCGAAGTCGGTGTCGTGGAGGAAGCTCGCCCACGGCGGGAGGTGTTCGGACCGGAAGCCCTCGAGCCCTCGGAGCCGCAAACGCAACAGCCACTCGGGCTCCCCTCGCCGTCGTGAGAGATCCCGGACCACGCCCTCGTTCGGACCGGCGCCCAACGCGACCGCGCCTCCCGGCTCCGCCGTTTGAGGAGTCCGAGGGACGTCTCGCGCCGTCATCGTCACTCCAGCGAAACGATCTCCTTCTTCGCCGCGATGGCGGCCTCAAGCGTGTGCCACGGCAGGCTTGCGCACTTCACGCGAACCGGGAACTCGCAGACGCCGGAGAGGACCGCCAGCTTGCCCAGAGACGGGGTGTCGACCGGGTCTCCTGGTCGGCCCGTCACCATGCGATGGAATTTCTGGAAGAGTTCATGGGCCTGCGCCTTCGTCTTGCCCTTGACGGCATCCGTCATCAGGGAGGCAGAAGCCTTCGAGATCGCACAACCTTGGCCGACGAACGCCACATCGGAGAGGACGTCGTCCGAGAGGCGGAGGAAGACCGTCACCCGGTCGCCGCAGAGCGGGTTGTGACCCACCGCGGAGGCGTCGGCGCTGGGGATCTCGTGAAAGTTCCGCGGCCTCTTGCTGTGATCGAGGATCGTCTCCTGATACAGCTCACGGAGATCGGCCATCATCGCACCTCGTTCGCCGGGAAGATCGCAGGCATCTTATCCCGACGGTCCCTCATAAGCCCTCCCCGGGGCCGGCCCCTTTCGGCAACCGAGAGAGGATCAGCTGGTCGAGCTTGATGCGGATCGGCGCGACCTTCACCTGGTTCACCACGTCGGAGGCGAACGCGTACGTCAGGATGTGTCGGGCGGCCTCCTCGTCGATCCCGCGCGACCGGAGGTAGAAGATCGCGTTCTCGTCGAGTTGTCCGATCGTGGACGCGTGGTTGCACTTCACGTCGTCCGCGAGGATCTCGAGGCCGGGGGTGCTGTCGACGAAGGCCTCCTTCGAAAGGAGGAGGTTCTTGTTCGTCTGGCGAGCCACCGTCTTCTGCGCATCCTTTCGAACGTAGATGTTGCCGTTGAAAACGCCCCTCGATTTCCCGCCAAGGATGCCGCGGTACAGCTCGACACTGGTGCACGCGGGTGCGGCATGGTCGATCCGCGTGTAGTTGTCCGCCTGCTGGACGCCGGACGGCATGAAGAGGCCGTTCAACGCGACGCTCCCGCCCTCGGCGTGGAAATTCGTGTGCACGTAGCTCCGAGACAGGGCGGCGCCGAAGGCCATCGAGTGGCACATGACGTTGGAATCGCGGTCCTGGTCGACGGTCATCGTGGCGATGTGGTACGCGGACTCAGACTCCCGCTGGATCTTGTAGTGGTCGAGGACCGACCCGGGCCCGGCGGAAATCTCCGTCACGGCGTTCGTGAAGGTCACATCCGGCGCCCACCCGGCGTACGTCTCGATCAAGGTCGCCTGGCTCCTCGCCCCGAGGCGGACCACGTTCCGCGGGTGGGAGACGGTGGGCATCTCATGCGAGGTCGAGACGAAAACGAGATGAATCGGTTCCTCCACGACGGTCCCCTTCGGAATCTCGATGTAACCTCCGTCGGTGAAGAAGGACGTGTTGAGCGCAACGAACGCGTCGTCCTCGTACTTCGCATGCCGCGCGAGATCCTTCTCGACGCTCCCCGGATCGTTCCGCAGGATCTCGGCGAGGGAGGCGACCCGTACCCCCTCCGGGAGCGGACGCAGGTAGGAGAGGCGGGGCGAGAATTGCCCGTTCGCGAACACGAGGCGACTCGTCTTCAGGACGCCGAACGAGAAGGGTTCGAGGCGCTCCGCCACGACGCCATCGGGCCGGCTCAGGATCGCGGGCTTGAATGGCACGCGAAGGAGGGGCGCGAGGTTCGTGAACCTCCAGTCCTCGTGCTTCTGGGTGGGGAAGCCCGCGGCCTCGAAGCGGGCGATGGCTTGCTTGCGGATCGGACGGAGCCACGCCGGGCCCGCCAGGTCCGGTTCCGACGACGCGAATTCTGCGATCCACGTCTGCTTCGCGTCCAACGCGACGGCCACGTTCGTCACCGGCCTAGGCCCGGGCCGGCTGCGGCCTCGGTGCCTCCTCGAGGATCCATCCGTAGCCATGCTTCTCCAAGTTCCGGGCGAGGTCGGCATCGCCGCTCTTGACGATCCGGCCATCGACGAGCACGTGGACGTGTTCTGGAATCACGTAGTCGAGCAGGCGCTGGTAGTGGGTCACGACGAGCATCGAGCGCGTCGGGCTGCGCATCGTATTGATCCCGTTCGCGACGAGGCGCAGCGCGTCGATGTCGAGGCCGGAGTCCGTTTCGTCGAGGATGCAGAACTTCGGCTCGAGGACCGCCATCTGGAAGACCTCGTTTTTCTTCTTCTCGCCGCCGGAGAAACCCTCGTTCAGCCCGCGCTTCATGAAGGTCTCGTCGAGGCCGAGGAGCTTCGCCTTGTCTTGCACGAGGCCCATGAAATCCATCGCGTCGATCTCCTCGAGCCCGCGATACTTGCGTATCGCGTTCAGGGCCGCCTTGAGGAAGTAGGCGTTGCTGACGCCCGGGATCTCGACCGGATACTGGAAGGCCATGAACACGCCCTCGCGGGCGCGGTCCTCCGGCCTCATCGCGAGGAGGTCCTTGCCCTCGAATCGGACGGACCCGCCGGTGACCTCGTAGGCCAGGCGGCCCGCGAGCACCTGGGCGAGCGTCGTCTTCCCGCTCCCGTTCGGGCCCATGATCGCATGGACCTCCCCGCGGCCGATCGAGAGGTCGATCCCCTTCAGGATTTCCTTGCCGCCGACCTTGACTTGCAGGTTCTTGATCTCGAGCATCCTCATTCCCTCCCGCGACCGGGACGCGCTCAGCCGACCGTTCCCTCGAGGTTCAGGCTGACGCTGATCAGCTTCTGGGCCTCCACCGCGAACTCCATCGGGAGCTTCAGGAAGACCTGCTTGCAGAAGCCGTTGACGATCATGTTCGTGGCGTCCTCCGGGGTGATGCCACGGGTCTGGCAGTAGAAGAGCTGTTCGTCGCCAATTTTCGAGGTCGACGCCTCATGCTCCATCTGCGCCGTCGGCTCCTGGACCTGGATGTCCGGGAACGTGAAGGCGGCGCACGTCGATCCGATCAGGAGGGAGTCGCACTGGGAGTAGTTCCGGGCGTTCGAGGCGCCCTTGTGGATCTGGACGCGGCCGCGGTACGTGTTCCGGCCGTACCCCGCCGAGATGCCTTTCGAGATGATCGTGCTCTTCGTGTTCTTCCCGATGTGGAGCATCTTCGTCCCGGTGTCGGCCTGCTGGTAGTTGTTGACGACCGCCACGGAGTAGAACTCGCCCTGGGAATTGTCGCCCTGGAGGATGCAGCTCGGATACTTCCAGGTGATCGACGAGCCGGTCTCGACCTGGGTCCACGAGATCTTCGAGTTCGCCCCGAGGCACTTGCCGCGCTTCGTGACGAAGTTGTAGATCCCGCCCTTCCCTTGCTTGTCGCCGGGATACCAGTTCTGGATCGTCGAGTATTTGATCTCCGCATCGTCGAGGGTAATCAGTTCGACGACCGCCGCGTGGAGCTGATTCGTGTCACGGATCGGGGCGGTGCAGCCTTCGAGGTAGCTCACGTAGGCGCCCGGGTCCGCGATGATCAGCGTGCGTTCGAACTGGCCCGTGTCCATCGCGTTGATCCGGAAGTACGTGGAGAGCTCCATGGGACAACGGACGCCGGAGGGCACGTAGGCGAAGGACCCGTCGCTGAAGACCGCGCTGTTCAGGGCGGCGAAGAAGTTGTCGTTGAAGGGCACGACGGAGCCGAGGTACTTGCGCACGAGCTCCGGGTGCTCGAGGACCGCTTCGGAGAAGGAACAGAAGATGATCCCCAGGTCCGCGAGCTTGTCCTTGAACGTCGTCGCGACGGAGACGCTGTCGAGGACCGCGTCGACGGCGACCCCCGCGAGGCGCTCCTGCTCCTGGAGCGGAATCCCCAACTTCGCGTAGAGGGCCCGGATCTCCGGATCGACATCCTCGAGGCTCTTGACTTCCTTCTTCGGCTTCGGGGCCGCGTAGTAGATGATGTTCTGGTAGTCGATCGGCGGGTACCGGACGTTCGACCAAGTCGGCTCTTTCATCGTGAGCCAGTGTCGGTAGGCCCGAAGCCTCCACTCGGTCATCCATTCCGGCTCCTTTTTCTTGCGGGAGATGAGCCGGACGACGTCCTCGCTCAGGCCCTTCGGGACCGTGTCCTCATCGAGGTCGGCGACGAAGCCGTATTTGTACTCCTGCTTGGCCATTTGCTCCTGGAGTACACTCTTCGAGACCATGCGAACGCCTCCCATTTTCGGGGAGCGGAATGAGAGACTATAACGTTGTTATATATATCTTTGGTCGTGAGGAATCGGACAATGAGGCGGACGCGGCAGCAGGCGCTTCCGACACGGCACTGGCCCCGGAAGACTTAAGTCGAAGGCGGGCCTTCGAACGACTCGGAGACGCGATCGCGGTGATGGCCTCTGAGGAACACCCCCTAGTCGTCACGGACAGCGCCGTGCGGCGGATCCGGGTGTTGCAGCAAAAGGAGAGCCGCCCCGAGGCCTCGCTCCGGCTGCGCATCATCGCCGGCGGCTGCAGCGGCATGCAGTACCGAATGGACCTCGCGGATGCCCCGCGGACGACCGACCTCGTCGTCTCGACTCAGGACGTCCGGGTCCTCGTCGACCCGAAGAGCATGACGTATCTCAAGGGCTCGAAGTTGGAGTGGGAAGAGGACCTCTTCGGCGGCCAGTTCAAGATCACGAACCCGAACGCGAAGCATTCCTGCTCGTGCGGTTTGAGCTTCACGATCTAGGTCGGACCGGCCGCCTCATAGGGCATTCGCGAGCATCTCGGCCAGGTCGACGATGCTGAGGGCCATGTTCCGTTTCGTCGCGACGTCCTCGAAATGCAACTCCGCGTGCGGGCACGTCGTGACGAGGGACGGGGCGCCCGTGTCCTCGGCGGCATCGAGACGTCGCTCGGCGACTCTCGTCGCCTGCTCCGGGAACACCGCGGGAAAGCCCCCGCCCGCTCCCGAACAGAGGGCGTCCGCATGGTGCGGGAGGATCTCCAGGACCTTCAGGTCCTTGATGAACTTGAGCGCCTGCCTTGGCGCCTCGTAGACCTTCGTGACGCGGGACATGTGGCACGCGTCGTGGAACGCGACCTTTTGAGGGAGCGGCTTCGTGAAGGCGATCCGTTTCTCGCGGATCAGTTTCTCGACGTAGTGGGAGATGTGGAAGACGCTGAAGGGCGGGTTCCCGCCCCATTGTTTGTAGTCCCGGGCGAAGGCCCGGTAGCACTCCGCGCACGCCGTGACGAGGACCTTGGCCCCGGTCTCCTCGACGGCATGCACGTTGTGCGGCATGAGCTCCTTCTTCGTCACGTCTTCGTACCCCATCCGGGCGAGCGGCGCGCCGGTGCACCACTCCTCGGCGCCGAGGATCCGGTACGGGACCTTCGCGGCGTTCAGGATCTTCACCATCGCCCGGGCGATCTGCTGTCTCTTGTAACTCGCGGCGCAGCCGACCCAGTAGACGACTTCCGGCGTCGGGGACTGCACCGTCTCGGGCGGGAGCCAGGCGGCCCGATTCGCCGCGGGCTCGCCGTACAGGTTGTGGGTCTCCCGGACATTCGCCAGGTACGGTTCCAATTCCGGCCTCGCGTATCCGGATGAGACCATCCACGCCTTGACGTCGTCCCAGAGGCCGTCAAACGGGATGTCGACGGGGCAGACCTCCTCGCAGGCCCCGCACCCGGTGCACTCCCACGCGTTGCGGGCGAACTCCTCGCCCGGTTTGACGTGGCGGCGGAGCAACAGGTCGAGAGGGCCCCTCATCTCGTACTGCCGGAGGGCGAAGATGCGACCGCGCGGGGAGGCGCCCTCCCAGCCGGCTTCCTGGTAGGCCGGGCACACGGGGACGCAATACCCGCACATCGTGCACGCGTGGACATCCTCCTGAATGGGAGGCATCTTCGTGAGCCGCGGCACTCGATCCACCTACCCGATCACGTGCGCAGCTCCGCGAGCTGGCGGTCCGCCAAGGTCGCCTGGCTCTCGTCTTCCTTGGCGAGCTCCTCGAGCAGGCTGCGGGCCGGACCGGCGGCGCGCGCGGCCGACTCTCGGAACAGGACTGCGGAATGACGCTCCGTCTCCGAGGCGATCTCCCAGGCCTTCGTCAGAGCGATCTCCTTCTCGAACGCATACCGGGCGGCTCCGCAACTCGGGCACACGTTCGGCATCGCCTTCGTGTCGGCGACGAAGCCGCAGACGTAGCATTCGACCTTCGCGACCGCGTCGAGTGGATAGATCCCGGGCATCACGGCCGCGTGGGCGGCGTTCGGGCCGGCGACCGCCTCCAGCTTCGCCAGCTGGGCCCTCTTGCGACGGCCGAGTTCCTCGAACGTGACCTTGACCCGCATTTCCGCCACCGCGGCATTCGCGAGATCGTAAAACGTCAGGCCCTCGACCACGGCCCCCAAGGCCCGCACGAGGGCGTCCGAGTCCTTCCCAACCTTCAAAGTCAAGGTGTCCGGCCACCCCCGAATCCGCTGGATTTCTGAAAGCGGCGCAGGGGATATCAAGATTTGCCACTTGCGCCGACGACGCATCGGGTCGGCGGACTCAGATGCCCCAGCCGAATTGCTTCTTCGCGGTCTCGGACATCATCTCGGGCGTCCACGGGGGGTCCCACACGATGTTCACGACCGCCTCCTTGACGCCTTGGAGCTGTTCGAGCTTGCGCTTGACGTCTTGATGGATGTACGCGGAGGCGGGGCATCCCGGGGCGGTCAGCGTCATCTTGACGTCGACCTTCCCCTCGTCCTTGAGGTCGATGTTGTAGACGAGTCCCAGGTCGTAGATGTTGATCGGGATCTCCGGGTCGTAGCACTTCCTCAGGACGCCGATCACGTCTTCCTTGGTCGCCATGTGCTCGCCTTCGCCCGGTCCTACGCGGGCCGCAGGTTATTAACGTTCCGATTGGGGCGCGAGCGGCTTCCTCCCGGCGAAGCCTCCGCCGAGGGTGTGCCACCATCCGACGCGGTCCTCGCCGCGCTGCCAGCACAGGTACACGACCTCGTTCCCGATCCGCGCGGGGAAGTCGACCAGGCCGCGATGGATGTCCTTGACCTCGCAGCCGAGGGCCAACACGGATTCGATGTCCGCCTGGACGGACCGATCGAGATCCGCTTGCTCCTGCAGGAGCTCGGCGTAGGAGTCGCGATCGGAGGGCGGTGCGCCGACGAGGCCCTCCCCGTAATACGCCTCCGAATCCTCGACGAGTTCGCGGAGATCCCGCAGCCGGGCGAGCTTCGGGTCGAGTCGGAGGAAAATCTCCTCCAGCTGGGGGAGGAGGGCATTCGCCTCCTCTTCCGAGAAGAGCCGCAACGGTGCTTCCCGATGCAGGTGGAGATCGGCCGGCGCTCCCATCGTCCTGTCCTCCCTGCATTGATTGTCGGCGGATGGCTTGACCTTTGTCCTAGGTCAGTCCGTGAACCTGGCGGACGGCGCGCGTCGCGGCGACCATGTTCCGCAGCTTGTCCCGCGCCTCGTCGACGCTCCGCGTCTTCAGGCCGCAGTCCGGATCGATGAACAACTGGTCCGGCCGGAAAATGGTGAGGGCTTTCTCGATCCGCTCCCGGATCAGCGCCTCGGGCTCGATCACGTGGCTGTGGACGTCCACGACGCCGAAGGCGATTTCCTTCTTCAGCGGCTCCCGTTTGAACCGTTCCAACAGGTCGAGCCCCGAGTTCGACATCTCGAGGTCGAGTTGGTCGACCGGGAGCTTGTTGAAGTAGTCGAAGATCTCGTTGTAATTTCCATAGCAGGTGTGCAGGACGGTCCTCGCGCGGAGGCCCTTCGTCACGATGCCGACCGCCTTGACCAGGAGCGGGAGCTCGTCGAACCGGGTCGACAGGGCCGGCTCGTCGACCTGGACGTACTTGGCCCCCGCGGCCTCGAGGGCGACCGCCTCCTCGTGGAGGAGCTTCGCGAAGGCGAGACAGGCCTCCGTCCGGGAGCCGTAATATTCGTCGAAGGACCAATCCATCATCGTGTAGGGTCCCGTGATCATCCCCTTGACCGGCCGGTCCGTCTGGGATTGCGCGAACGAAAACCAGTCGACGCTGATCGGGCCGCGGCGCTTGAGCTCCCCGACGACGATCGGTTTCTTGTAATAACGGTTCCCGTACGAACGGACCAGGCCGGAAATCTCCGTCCCTTCGAGGTTTTCGGCGAAGTAGGTCGCCATGTCGCCCCGGTACTGTTCCCCGTCGACGAGGATGTCGATGCCGATTTCCTCCTGGAACCGGATCCACTCGCGGGTCGCTTTCTGCTCCAGGTCCTGCAGCGCGTCCGAGGGGAGTTCCCCCTTCGCGGCTTTGGTGCGCGCGCGGGTCAGATATTCCGGTTTCGGGAGCGAGCCGACGCTCGTCGTCAAGAGCGCGGTCATCCCGCCACCCCGAGGCCCCGCGCCGCATCGTGGAGGATCCTCAGTTTCCTGCGCGCGCGTTCTCGCGGGAGGAACTCCAAGCCGTTCGACGGGGAGAGGTACGAGGCCTTGAGGTCCACCGCCGAGTTGAGTTGCGACACTTTCTTTGCGACCGCCGCGGGATCCTCCTCCTTCGTATTCCGCGCGTCGATCACTCCGAGGACGAGAGGCTTCGACGATCCGTGTTTCGCGAGGACGGGCCACGTCGCGGCCCCTTGGACCAGATCGAGGCCGAGGATCTCGGCGGGCACCTCCTGGAGATCCTTGTAGATCCCTGCGACGTCCCCGAAGAAGGTGAAGAGGGTCAAGGTCGCCTTCGCCTTGTGCCCCCGGATGCGATCGAGGCCCTCGGAGACAAGGCTCAGGTCCTCAGGATGTTGCGTCAGAATCGGCTCGTCAATCTGGATCTGGGATGCGCCGGCCTTCACGAGCGCACCGACCTCTTCTCCGATCGCCGAGGCGAAGGCCCCCGCGAGCGCCTTCTTGTTCCCGTAGTGTTTGTCCAGTGAAAGGGAAGCGAGGGTCACGGGCCCGGTGAGGACCGCTTTCACGGGAGCCTTCGAGCTCCCCTGGGCGAACTTCCACTCGTCCACGAGCAGGGGTCCGTTTCGGCTCACGGCACCGCGGACGACGGGTTGACGATAGTACGTGTTCGTGTCGAAATAACGAACGAGCCCGTTGATCTCGATGGACGCCAATTTGCCCGCGATGTGACTTTGGCTATCGTACCAGGAAATCTGGCCGTCCGTGACCAAATCGATGCCGACCTCGTTCTGCTCCTTGAGGACGGCCTTCACCGTGTCCCGTTCCACGGTCCGGAGCTCCGCTTCGGTGATCTCGCCCCGATCGAGGCGGGCGATGCCCCTCCGCAGGGCCTGTTCCTCGAACGCGTCTCCGGTCCGCGGGTACGATCCGACAACGGTCGTCTTCACCATGCGAACGCCCTCGGGCGATCCGATGAGTCGTGCATGAAGGACGGCTCGGATAAAAGGCTTGCAATTCCAATCGGAATATCGATTCGCCTCGAGCCGCGGTCACTTCTCGACTTGCTCTTCGAGGAGCTTCACTTCCCCTTGGAGGTTGATGTGGTAGAACCCTTCGAGGTCCTTGTATCCGATTTCCTCCATGTGGAGACAGTCGACGGGGCAGACGTCCACGCACTGCTGGCAGCCGATGCACTTCGTGTAGTCGAACTCGGGGATCACGATCGGCTTTCCCTTCCGGTCGTTCGGCCCGTCGAGCATGTCGATGCAACGGGTGGGACATTCCCGCTCGCATTTCCGGCAGCCGATGCAAACATCGACCTCGAGGATCGGGTGCTCTCCGATGCGGTTGATCAGGACGATCTCCTTGTCCGAGTTTTCCTTCGGCATCCGGAGCTCGTCCGCGCGGTAGTACAGGTCCTCCCGGGCGTAGTCCGCCAGCTCGAACTCCTGGGTGAAGTTCCACGCGTCGGTCGGGCAGTACTCCATGCAATTCCCGCAAAAGAGGCAGTGACCGACGTCCACGGCCGGACGGCGAATCGTCTTCTTCATCTCGTCGAGCTGCGCGCGGCTGGGATGAAGGTACTCCGACGTCGGTTCGACCTCGTAGAACTCGAAGTAGATGCACTCGTTCGGGCAGACCTTCGCGCACAGCTCGCAACCGATGCACTTGAACCAGTCGATGCTGTGCTGACCCCGATACGCGAGCGGCAGTTCGACCTTCTGGTAGGGATAGAGATGGGTGACCGGCTTTCGACCGCCCGGCACGAGGCGGTTGATCCCCGGCATCGTGATGAGCGTCTGCTTGATCGTCGCCATGAGCGGGCGGATGGTCCCGCCGACCGTGCCGACCTTCTTCCGCGACTCAGCTGCGGACCTGGGGGACTTCATAGGTGTACTCGCCCTTCTGCATGTCCATCAGCTGGCCTTCCCGGGCGCTGACGAGGCGGCCCTTCTTCGTCCGGACCCAACCGCTCCGCTCGGCCTTGATCTTCGCGCTCAGTTTCAGGAACCCGTCGATCAGCGCCTCCGGTCGGACCGGGCAACCGGGGATGAAGATGTCCGTCGGGACGAAGGTGTAGGAGCCCTTGACGACGCTGTACGAGTCGTAGTACGGGCCGCCGCAAATCGTGCACTCCCCCATCGCGATGACCCACTTTGGCTCCGCCATCTGCTCGTAGAGCCGGCGGACCGCGGGGCGCAGCTTCAGCGAGATCGGGCCGTTCAGGAGGAGGACATCGCACTGCCGCGGGGAGGACCGGTAGATGACGCCGAAGCGTTCGACGTCGTAGCGAGGGTCGGACGTCGCGGCCATCTCGATCGCACAGCACATGATGCCGAAATGCAGCGGCCACGTCGAGTTCCGCTTCGCCCAGTTGAAGAACTCCCCGACGAGGCCCCCTTTGAGCGACTCGAGGATCGCTCCGCCGGGGCCCCGCTTGATGGGGGCATCGATGTTCTCCTCGACCCACTTCACGAAGTCCTTCGATCGGAGGCCGACGATGTTCGCCTGCTCCGCACGCTGGATCATCCGCTCCGGCCTCCGGTTCGCGCCGCGGGTCGCTCCCGGACGACTCGAATATCGGAGTCGCTCTTAACCCTTCGTCCACGGGTGTTCATGATCGATCCGCCTCCGGATTCTGGAGTCGTCCGCCGCGGTGAAACACACGGGCTGGCGGGCTTAAAGGTTGGGGCCTTACGGCTCACATGGGCACGCGGGATTCGAGTCCTCCCCAGGAGGCCCACCACGGTTCATCGGAGAAGAGGACGCCGGGATTCAGGAGTCCCCTAGGGTCGAAAGCATCTTTGATGGACCGCATCACGCCGTACACGTCGGCTCCCCAGATCCGCGGGAGCGTCTCGGCGCGGAGGCGACCGATGCCGTGCTCGCCGGAAGGCGCGCCTTGGAACCGCGTGAGCACGGCTTCATCGAATTCCTCGCGCAGGGAGCGCATCCGCTCGAAATCCGCGGGGTCGGTTGGATCGAACAACGGCCGGTAGTGCGTGTTCCCGTCCCCGATGTGGCCGTAGATCCCGGCGACGGTCCCATGGCGTCGCGTGAGGTCCACGAGATACTCGATGAACTCCGGCACCCGATCCCGCGGGACGATGGGGTCCTCGACGAAACCCCAGGCCTTGCGGGCCCCCGGCCGCTGGATGATCGTCGGAAAGACCGACCGCCGGAGTTTCCAGAGGCGGGCCTGGGTCGCGGCATCCGTCGCGACCTCCGGAGGACGGCTCAGGCGGTAGCGCGAGACGATCCGCCCCACGACCTCCGTGGCGACGGCGGTGAGGTCGCCTTCGTCGAATTCGACGAGCAGCATCGCCTCGGCGTTCGCGGGCGCTCCGTGCGGCTCCCGCCCAATCAGATCGAGGGAGGCCCCGTCGATCGCCTCCATCGCACTCGGGCCGAGCCGAAGGAGGTCCGCCACCAAGGGACCCAGTTCCTGGAACCGATCGAGGTACAGCAAGATGGTGATCCGCTCCGGAGGAACCGGGATGACCCGAAGGGTGACCTCCGTCACGACGCCTAGCGTGCCTTCGCTTCCGACGAAGAGCTCGGCGAGGGGGAAGACGCCGCGCTGGAGAGCCTCGACAATCCGGACCAATTGGTAGCCACAGGAATGCTTTCGGATCGAGAGTCGGCTCGCGAGGATCGCCTCGCGGTGTCCCTCAATCTCACGGCGGACGGGCGGGAGAGCAGGGGCGATCCGAACCGCTTCGGCCCAATCCGAACCATCGACTCGCAGATCGCGGGCGACCAAGATGCCGCCGTCCGCAAGGGCCACCCGGAGGGACACGACGTGATCGATCGTCTGACCATACTTCACACTCCGATAGCCGGACGCATTGTGTCCGACCATGCCGCCGATCCGACAGAGGTCCTGACTCCCGGGATCGGGAGCGACTCTCAGGTGATGCGCCGACAAGAAGCCGTTCAGTTCGGCCAAGAGGATCCCGGGCTGGACGGTGACCGTTTGCTTCGCCGCGTCGAACTTCACGATCTCCTTGAACCGGGTCGTGTCCAGGACCACACCCGGTCCGATGGCTGCACCGGAGAGGGACGTTCCGGAGGCCCGCGGGGTGAGAGGCACCCCGAGTTCGCGGCAGACCTGAAGCGCCGCGATGACATCGGCTTCGGACTCGACGAACACCACTGCTCGCGGCTCGATGGCGCACGGACTTGCGTCCGTCGAGTACGTGTGAAGGCTGACCTCGTCGGTGCGTACGCGATCCGCGCCGAGGGCCTTTTCGAGCGAACGACGCAGGTCCCGGTCCCCCGTTGACAAAGGCATGATGGTCCGCGATTCACCCCGACGGGTTTCCTCTTTTCGGGCTCTCGCGGCGTGTCGAACGGAACAACGTTTATCTCGCGCCTTGCCTTCGAAGGGCACCGTGCCGATCAACCAGGAGCGAGTCCGGAAGTTGATGGAGCACGGCTTGACGGAATACCAAGCCCGCGTCTACCTGACCCTCCTCGATCTCGGCGCCGCGACCGCGAGCCAGATCTCTCCGCTGTCGAAGGTCCCCCGGACGCGGATCTACACGACGATGCAGCAGCTGCACCAGAAGGGGCTCGTGCAGATCCTGCCGGAGACGCCGCTGCGATACGAACCCGTCGCGTTCGATGCGTACCTCCGCGCCCTCGGGGACGACCTTCGGTCGCGCGCGAAGCAGCTCGATGCGGGCCTCGATTCCTTGGCCCGCGAATTCGCGATCAATGCCCAGCGCGAACCGGAATCCCACGGTCGGTTCGAGGCGATCTACGGCCGCAAGAACGTCCGGGAGCGACTCCTCCGGATGTACGCGATCGCGTCGCGGGAGATCATCGGGATCGGGACGACGAAGAGCCCGGGCCGGATCCTCGGAGCGTTCCGTCCGAACCTCGTCGAGAAGGCGGCGCAAGGGGTCCGCCTCAAGTACGCCTTCTGCTTTACGCCGGAAAACCGCGATGACGTCCGCATGCTCCTGAAGCATGCGGAGGTCCGCCACATCGACTTCCAGATGCCGGTGTACATGCACAACGTCGATGGCAAGGAGTTCCTCATGAGCCATCCGATCCCGGACGACGATTCGTCGTACCGCGGCGACGACATCGCGATCTGGACGAACGATCCGGCGATCGGGGACGCGATGTCGGAGATGTCGGAGCGCATCTGGGAGATGGGGAAGCCCGCGGAAGACATGCTGGAAGAACCCAGGCCCGCGAAGCGGGTCGCCCTCACTCGCCCTTGAAGGTCATCCGCTGGACGAGCCGCGTCAGGTCCGTCCGCGGTTCGCCGTTCGGTCCCGCGATGGACTGGAGGGCCGGTGGATTGTCCATGTACGTCGGGACCCTCTGGAGGATCCGCTCCTCGAACGTCGGCACGTGTTCGTTCTTGAAGAAGACCCCGATCGGGATGCGGTCGCCCCACTCCAGGGCCTTCTCGAGCGCCTGGGTGGCCTTCTTCTCGATCTCCAACGGCTCGTGGACGACGGGGTCGAACCCTTCGTCCTCCAACTTGTACACCCGCGGGAGCGGCCGGCCGCTGTTCGCATCCTTCCGATCTTCGCCGCCGTACCACTCCTTCGTGTTGATGTCGTTGTACGTCGGGCACGGTTGGAGGACATCGAGGAACGCGTAGCCCTTGTGCTCGATGCCCTGTTTCAACAGGGAGACCAGGTGCTTGATGTCGTACGAGTACCCGCGGCCCACCCAGGTCGCGCCGGCGGCGAGGGCCAGCCAGATCGGATTGACCGCATCGTTGATGTTCGGGTGCGCGAGGGACTTCGTCTGCACGCCGAGTTTCAAGGTCGGAGAGGCCTGGCCCTTCGTCAGGCCGTACACGCCGTTGTCATGGATGACATACAACATGTCGAGGTTCCTGCGGCCCGCGTTCACGAAGTGGCCGCCACCGATCCCGAGGCCGTCTCCGTCGCCGCTCAGGCAGAGGACCTTGAGCTGCGGATTCGCGAGCTTCACCCCGGCCGCATAGGGGAGGGCGCGCCCGTGCAACGTGTGGACTCCATAGGTCTTCACGTAGTGAATCGTCTTCGCCGAGCATCCGATCCCCGAGACGATCGTCACGCGATGCGGCTCCATCCGCAGTTCCGCGAGGGCCATCTGAATCGTCCGGAGGATACCGAAGTCGCCGCATCCCGGGCACCAGTCGTTGTGGACCTCCGTCGCGAAGTCCGAGGGCTTCACGACCTGCTCAAGCGCCACGGGTCAACACCGTCCTCTTCGGGGCTTTTCCCTTCACCACGGACCGGAGGGCCTCGTACAGTTCCGTGTTCGACATCGGCCGGCCGTTGTACTTCAAGATGAAATGGGTCATCGCGACCCCCGTGTGCTCGCGGACGACGCTGGCGAGCTGGGCGCCGAAGTTCATCTCGACCGCGATGCGGCGCCTCGCCTTCGCGAGGAACGCAAGCACCTCCGTGCTCGGGAATGGGTTGATGAGGCGGACGTGCAGGTAGCCGATCTTCGCGCCCTCGGCCCAGAGGCGATCGAGGGCGTCGAGGAGGGCGCCTTTCGTCGAGCCCCAAGACACAATGACGGTGCCCGCGTCCTTCGGGCCGAAATACTTGAGCTTCACATCTTGGGGGATCTCCTGCGCGGCCAGGTCGAGCTTCGCGAATCGCTTCTCCATCATCGCATTGCGGAGGCCGGGGTCCTCGGTGATGTGGCCCATCTCGTCGTGCTCGTCCCCGGTGTTCCAGAAGATCGTCCCCTCTTGGCCGAGCAACGCGCGCGCCGACACCGGCCCGTTGCCGAGGTCGAACCGCTTGTAGGGATTGTCCTTGCTGTAGCCGTTGTTCCCGTTCGCCACGAGCCCGCGGTCGATGCGCAGGTCGGACAGGTCCGGCGGGGCGATCGTCGCGTAGCTGTTCGCGAGCGCCTTGTCGACGAGATGGATGACCGGCATTTGGTATCGTTCGGCGAAGTTGAAGGAGAGGAAGCCGTCGCGGACGCACTCCTCGAAGTCGCCGGAGGCGAGGACGATCCGCGGGCTTTCCCCGTGTCCCGCGTGCAACGCGAATCGGAGGTCTCCCTGTTCGTGTCGCGTCGGCATCCCCGTGCTCGGCCCGGCCCTCTGATAGAGCGTGATGACGAGCGGGACCTCGTTGATCGAGGCCCAACCGATCCCTTCCATCATCAAGGAGAACCCGGGCCCGGACGTCGCGGTGGCCGATCGGGCCCCGGTGAGGGCCGCGCCGGTCGCCATCGTGACGGCGGCGATCTCGTCCTCCGTCTGCACGACGAGCATGGAGGCCGCCTTCTCCTTCAGGGTCTCCGCCTCCGGGACGAGGCCATGGCCGTTCAGGTCCAAGATCTCGTTCTCCTCGAGGAACTCGCTCTCGTCGGAGGCGGGTGTGATCGGATAGTACGTCTGGAAGCGCATGCCGGCGTACAACTTTCCGAGGGCGGTCGCCTGGCTGCCGGTCAGGAAGAGCCGCGGTTCCTTCCGAGGCACGCGCTCGAGGCGGTACCGGAACTCAGGGACCAGGGAGGAGGCGAGGTCGTACGCCTTCTGCGCGCCCGCGGCGTTCATGCTGACGACCTTCGCCTTGGCCCGGAAGACGTCCTCGAGGGAGGCCCGCATCATCGCGAAGTCGAACCGGAGGATGCCGAAGGAGGCGCCGACGGCCAGCATGTTCACGACCCGCGAGATCTTGCTCAGCTGGTCGATCTGGAACTCGTCGGCGATTTGCTCCAGGAGATCCTTGAAGGGGATCGGGACGAGGGCCACGCCCCGCTGTTTCGAGGCCGCCAGCATGTCGTCCAGCGTCTCCCCGACGCCGTGGGAGATCAGGTACGTCTGGAGCTCGGCCCGCAGGCGCTTCTCGATCGTCGGGATGTCCGAGAGCCGCGTCTTGCCGAGCGAGGGATCGTAGACGATCGCACCGTCGTCGGTGACGGCCCGGGCGTGGCGAAACAGGGTCTCCGCCTCGAAGGTCGCCAGGAGATTCACGGCGTCGATGTGCGACCGGACGAGGTTCGTGTGGGCCCGCAGGGCGAAGTAGGAATGCTCGCCCATGATGTTGGAATAGAATTCGCGCTTGCCGAACACGTGGAGCCCGCCCGCGGCACAGGCGCGTGCGAAGACGTTCGCCGAGGAGTCCACGCCGCTCCCTTGCGGTCCGCCGATCAGCCAAGAGAGATCGTTGACCTGCGTCGCCGCCATCACGGCCTCCACCGGAGAGCCGAAAGGCGAAGGCCTTCTTGGCGCTTTAGCAATTGCCGACGCCCGAAAGACTCGGGTCGACGTTCGAGAATTCCGCCCTTCTGCTCGGCCACACAAATGGGACGCAAACGCACCTTATCAAACCTTTCTTCCCGGTTTCACTGCCCGCGAATCGGACCGCGCGAACTCAGGGAGACAGCTGGTTTCCCGTCCCGACCTTCGGCGCGCGGCCTCGAGGCAGGATCAGCTGTTGCATGAAACCTTCCATGAACTGGAATCGATTGCGCAAGGTGACTTCGCTGACGCCCGCGATCTTGGCGATCGCCTTCTGCGGGCGCCGCTCGCCGGACGCCAGCGATGCGAGGTAGATGGCGGCCGCGGCGGTCCCCGAGGGGGACAAGGACATCGAGCTGTCGATCTTCTCGAGTTCCTTGAGAATCTTGTTGGACTCGGCCTCGACCGCGTTGCTCAGGCCGAGTCGCGAGCAGAAGCGACTCACGTAGTCGGACGGCCGCGACGGAGGCACTCGGAGGGTGAGGGTCCGCAGGAGGGCGCCGTAGGCCTTGCCGATCGTCTTCTTCCGGACGCCCGTCACCTGTTGCAACTCGTCGAGGGTCCGCGGCACGCCGTCGATCCGGCACGCGGCGTACACCGCGGCGGCGACGATGGCCTCGATCGAGCGGCCGCGGACGAGTCCTTTCTCCAGGGCCTTCTTGCAGATGAAACCGGCCTCGTCCTTCACCGGCCGCGGGAGGCCCATCAGCGAGGCGACGCGGTCCAGGGACCGAATCGTCTCGGGCAAACTGCGTTCTCCGGGCCTCGAGTGCCCAGAGTGTCGCTGCAGCTTCCTCATTCGGTAGAATTTCTCCCGCTCTCGCAGCGGGATCGTGTTCCCGCGGGCGTCCTTATTGGCGAGGGGGATGACCGTCGTCAATCCGGACGCACCGGCCACGTAGCTGCGCGGCGCGCCGGTGCGGGCGAGCCGGTCGTTCTCTTCGACGGAATACGCGGCCCACTCGGGCCCTTCGTCGATTGCGCTCTCGCTGATCACGAGTCCGCAGGAATCGCAGACTAGCTCACCGCGCGTGTAGTCGCGCACGAGATGCTCGCTGCCGCATTCGGGACAGACCCGGTCCTCTTCGACGACCGGATCCGCCGGCGTCGTGGTTGGCATGGCCTCTCTTATCGCCCGGGGTGGGACGATTTCCCTTAGATATAACGCGTTTATATTATACCTTGTCATCGTGCTCAGTGACAGTCTCATAGTAACCGGTTGGATAGGGAGGGATTTCGTCACCTGTCGAACGAAGGACGTCCTAATGCCCGGTGACGCCGCGGACAGGACTTGAAAACGCAGAGCCCGTGCCCTCGGTCGAGCCTTGCCCATCGAGTCGACCTCCGCGGTCCGAGACCTCCATTGATACGTACCCATCATTGACAAGGTTAATGCTCCCTCCGTTCTGTCGTCGACGGCGCATCGGATGACGGACTATCGCACCGAGCGGGACTTCCTGGGGGAACTCAAGGTCCCGAAAGACGCGTACTGGGGGGCGCAGACCCAGCGCGCGATCGAGAACTTCCCCATCAGCGGGATCCGCTTCGGGCGCCGTTTCATCTACGCGCTCGGGCTCATCAAGATGGCCGCGGCCCAGACGAACATGGAGCTCGGCCTGCTCGACTCGAAGATCGGGAAGGCGATCGTCCAGGCTTGCCAGGAAGTGATGGACGGCAAGCTCGACGCCCAATTCCCCCTCGACGTGTTCCAGACCGGCAGCGGGACGTCGACAAACATGAACGCGAACGAGGTCATCGCGAACCGGGCGAACGAAATCCTCGGCCATCCGCTCGGCGAGAAAGGGCCGGTCCATCCCAACGACCACGCCAACATGGGCCAATCCTCGAACGATGTTATCCCGTCCGCGATCCACGTCGCGGCGCTCCTGGAGATCGACCAGGGCCTCCTCCCCGCGCTCCGGGAACTCGAAGAAAGTCTGTCGAAGAAAGCCAAGGAGTTCGATCCGATCGTGAAGGCAGGACGCACGCACCTGATGGACGCGACCCCGATCCGCCTCGGCCAGGAGTTCTCCGGGTATCAGTCCGAAATCGACCACGGCATCCGGCGGGTCTCGTCGTGCCGCGCCGCGCTGGCGGAACTCGCGATCGGCGGGACCGCGGTCGGGACCGGGATCAACGCCCATCCGGAGTTCCCCGGTCGGGTCGTCGAGAAGATCACCGCCACCACGAACACGAAGTTCCGAGTCGCCGAGAATCACTTCGAGGCCCAGGCGTCGCAGGACTCCCTCGTCGAGGCGAGCGGGGCGATCCGGACCTTGGCGGTTTCGATGATGAAGATCGCGAACGACCTGCGATGGCTGGGGTCGGGACCGCACGCCGGGTTGCGGGAGCTCAACCTGCCTCCCGTGCAACCCGGGTCCTCGATCATGCCGGGGAAGGTGAACCCGGTCATCCCGGAGGCGGTCATGCAGGTCGGGGTCACGGTCATCGGGAACGACGTCGCGATCACGGTCGCGAACACGCACTCGAACCTGGACCTGTGCACGATGATGACGGTCATGTCCCAGCGACTCTCCCAGAACATCGAGCTGCTGGCGAACGTCGCTCGAGTCTTCGCCCACAAGTGCATCGACGGGATCAGTGCGAACATCGATGTGCTGCAGCGATACGCGGAATCGAGCCCGGCGATCGCGACGATCCTGAATCCCATCATTGGTTACGAGAAGGCCGCGGAGATCGCGAAAGAGGCGGGCCGGACCGGCAAGACGGTGAAGCAGATCGTCATCGAGAAGAAGATCCTGACCGCCGAAGAGGCGGAAAAGGTATTGGACCCGAGGCACCTCACGGCCCCGAGCAAGGAGATGCTCGGGGGCGGAGGCGGGTGACGTATCGGCGCGTGAAGGATCCAAAGGAAGTCGTTGTGATTTTCAAGACCCATCTCCGCGACGGAGCCGATTCGCGGGAATACGGTCGCGCGTCCCAGAGGATGCACGAACTCGCCGGAACGATCCCCGGATTCGTCTCCATCAAGGGATACCACTCGGATGACGGCGAGGAAATCGACATCGTCCACTTCCGCGACGAGACGGCCCTGGAAGCGTGGAGGACCCATCCGGAACACCTTGCGACCCAGGAACGCGGGAGGAAGGAGTTCTACGACCGCTTCTCGGTCCAGGCCTGCCGGGTGTTCCGAGAATACGAGTTCACGTTGGACTGAGGCAGCACGAATCCAGTCGCAAAGAGCCCTGGGCCTCGAGTTATAGTTATTTAACTATAACATTCTCCACCTTCGCGGGGTCAAGATGGCCCGATCAGCTGCCGGTGAGTTTTTCCGTGTCGATCTGCGCGCGCTGCAGGCGGCCTGAGTAGTCCACGTAGATCGTCTTCCAATACGTGAATTCGTCCAAGGCCGTCGGCCCGGCCTCGCGGGTGTCCGTCGGCCCGGTCTCTTTGATCCCGCCGAAGGGCAGCTGGACCTCAGCCCCGATCGTCGGCGCGTTCACGTAGGTAATGCCCGCCTCCAGTTCCTGCATGGCCCGGAACGCCCACCGGAGGTCCGTCGTGTAGATCGACGAGCTGAGTCCGTATTTGACGGAGTTGGCGATCGAGACCGCGTCGTCGAAATCTTTCGCCTTCAGGACGCTCAGGACCGGCCCGAAGATCTCCTCGAGCGCGAGTCGCTTTCGGCGATCGACCTCGAAGATCGTGGGCTCGATGAAAAACCCCTTGTCGTACGCGCCCCCTGTGAGCTTCTTTCCTCCCGTCACGAGGCCATCGCCCTCCTTCCGGCCGATCTCGATGTACTCGAGCACCTTCCTCTCTTGTTCGGCGGATGCGACCGGGCCCATGTCCGTCCTCTCGTCGATCGGATTCCCGATCCGCAGCTTCTCCGCCCGCTCGGCGAGCTCTTCGAGGACCTGGGCGTAAATCTTCTGATGGACGATGAGCCGCGAAGCCGCGGTGCATCGCTGGCCGGCCGTGCCAAAGGCGCCGAACATGACGCCGTCCATCAGGAGCTCGAGGTCCGCATCGTCCATCGCGAGGATCGGATTCTTGCCGCCCAGCTCGAGGCCGACCTTGATCATCTTCTTCGCGGCGCTCTCGTACACATGCTTCCCCGTGTCCACGCCGCCAGTGAAGGAAATCGCCCGGATGTCCGGATGGGCCACGAGGCCGTCGCCGACGACGGACCCGTTGCCGGTGACCATGTTCACGACGCCCGGAGGAAATCCGGCTTCGTCGAGGACCTCGATGAACTTCGCGGCGCACAGCGGCGTGAGGCTCGACGGCTTGAGAACGAAGGAGCAGCCGGCGATCAGCGCAGCCCCGCTCTTCCATCCCGGGATGGCCATGGGGAAATTCCAGGGCGTGATCAGGCCCGCCGGTCCGATCGGCATTCGGACCGTTAGGCACATCTTGTTCGGCAGCTCCGACGGGACCGTGTCGCCGAACATGCGGCGGCCTTCGCCCGCGGCGTACTCATAGAAATCGATCACTTCCTGGACGTCGCCCCGGCCCTCGGCGATGACTTTTCCCATTTCCGTCGTGACGATCCGACCCAGATCCTCCTTCTTCCGGCGGAAGATCCGGGCGGCCTCGAGGAGCAGCTCCCCTCGGCGGGGCGCGGGCGTCTTCCGCCACTTTTCGAAGGCACCCTTGGCCGCGTGGACCGCGTCGCTGAGATCCTCCTTCGTCGCGAGGGGAAAGGTCGCGAGCACCTCACCGGTGGCCGGGTTCCGCGTCTCGAACCGCTTGCCCTCGGATTTCTTCCATTTGCCGCCGATGAAGAGGCCGTAGTCCTGGACCATGCGCTCGCCCGCCCCCGACCCAAGGCCTGACGGGGCTAAGACCTTATTCCACCGGGACCGCGACGGTCGTCTAGGCGCCTCGCTTCACGATGGCGGCCGCGGCATTTCGCAGGTTGTCCGCAACCACCTCCGGGAACCATCCGCGAACCTCCTCCTCGAAGCGCTTCCGCCAGGAGGGCGGGCCGACCCAAGCGGTCCGACAACCGAAGGCGCGTCCCGTTTGGATGTCGAGGGGCTTGTCCCCGACCATCCATGCGGCCGTCGGGCGAACGCCGAGATCCCGCGCCGCGGCCAAGAGCATGCCGGGCCGCGGTTTCCGACAGGCGCAGTCGGACAGGACGTGATGAGGACAGTAGTACACGGCCGAGATCCGAACCCCTCCCCGCCGAAGGGAGGCGAGCATCGTCTCATGGATCCGGGCGAGCTGTCGCTCGGGCACGAGCTTCCATCCGGAGGCATCTTGGTTCGTGACGATCACCAGCCGCCAGCCCGCGTCCTGAAGCAAGCGCATCCCGGCGATCGCCCCGGGGAGGAACTCGAATTGCGACGGCGTCCGGACGTAGCCCGGGCGGCCGCGGTTGATCACTCCATCACGATCGAGGAACACGGTCGGCTGACCCTCGACCCGCGTCCCCTCCAGAGGACCATGCCGCTTCACCCGGAGCGCGCGACGGGCGTCGGGAGATTGCAGGAAGAATTCGACGAGCCCCCACTTGGCGAACGGATTCCGCGTCAACGTGAGTCCCTTGTCGACGGTAAACCAGGAGGCGGACTCGATCTCGTCCGCCTTGAGCCGGAACTTCTCGGACCGGACGTGGCCGCGGTAGACGAAGCCCAGCGTGTAGGCGGGCTTGCCGGGAAAACCCGACACGTAGACGTTGAGGAGACCATCGAGGGACACGTCCGCGCCGATCTCCTCTTCGGCCTCTCGCATGACCCCCGTCTCCGGCCCTTCGCCATAGTCCATGAAGCCGCCCGGGATGTTCCAATACCCTTTCGAGAACCCGCGGACCGCTTTGACCATGAGGACCCGCGGTCCCTTGGAAATCACGACCTCGGAGACGCACCGGATCATCGTGGTGTAGATCGCCCGCTTGACGAGCGGATCGACATCGGACCGCTCGAAGACGGCATCGCGACCCATCCATTCCTCCGGGTGATGATCGAGCCGGGGCGTCCGCTTCTCCACCTGGTCGGTGCCGAAATCCATCGTGCCGTTCGGATCGGTCCGGAAGGGGAGCTTCTCGCCCGTCCGGGGGAACCGAAAGGTGCCGCGATCCCGGACCAGGTAGACCTGTCCGTCCGTCTCGACGAAGACATGTTTGCGGGCCGCCTTCCTCGGCATTCCCGCCAACGATGCCCGTGCGCCGTATTAAATGGTCACGGGACGCGACGATCAATCGCGGATCTTCGAGGCGATGGAGACGCCGTCCCGGAGGGGGACGATCGTCGCGATCATCCGCGGGTCCTTCGCCAGCCGCTCGTTGTACGTCCGGATGGCCGCCGTCTCGGCGGACCGGCTCTTCCGCGCGACGTCTCCCGACCAAAGGACGTTGTCCGTCACCAGGAGACCGCCGACCCGGACGCGCTCGATGCAGGGTTCGAGGACGTCCGGATAGCCGGCCTTGTCGATGTCGTTGAAAATCAGGTCGAACGGGCCTTTGAGATCCCGCACCACGGTCTGCGCCTTCCCGACGAGGATCTTCACCTTCGAGGCGACGCCGGTCTTCTCGAAGTTCCGCCGGGCGATCGCGGCGGTGTCCGCGCTGTGCTCCACCGTCGTCAGTTCGCCTCCGTCGACCAACGCGCGGGCCAACCAGGTCCCGGAATAGCCGATCGCGGTGCCGAGCTCGAGGATCCGCTTCGCCCGGACGGACCGGGCGAGGATATGCAGGAGGCTGCCTTCCGCCGGCCCGACGATCGGCCAGCCCTCGTCTATCCCTTGCTTCTCGACCGTCTTCAGCGCGGCGTCGCCGCGGTTGGCGAGCCCGTCGATGTATTCGTCGATCTCCTCGTAGACAATCCCCCGGGGCATGCGACCACCGAGGGGCCCGAGGGCTGGTGGCGGCCATGAACCTTCTCTCCGCGTCGTTGACAAAGCCTTATGACGTCGGAGCCGGCATCGCGACGCCGGATGGGACAATGTGCAAGCTGACGAAGACGGATAGTGCCGTCCTCTCGTTGTATCTCGAAACGCAATACGTGAATGAGATCGCGGAACGAGGATACGCGGCCCCGCCGAACCTCGACGTGCCCGCGGCAGCGCGTCCGAAACTCAGCCGTTGAGGGGCGAAGCAGGCTCGGGCCGGGAGACTCCGTCGAGCTCGTCGGCCCGACGCTCCATGTGCTCGGCCTTCTGGCGGAGATGTCGACAGCGGTCCTCGAGACGGTTCGCTTTCAACCGGGCCTTCGCCGCCCGGTGTCGGAGTTTCGCGGCCTTCGCGCGGTCCCGTAGCTCGTGTTCCGGCCCCCGTCGCGCGGTTCGCGGGAACACGGGCCGCGCCTCCGGTGGACTCGGGGAGGATGGCTCCGCTCCGGTCTGCATAAACGGCTCGAACGCGCGACCGGTCATAAGAGTTGCGTACCGGGTCGCACAAGTCGAAATATGCGCCCGCCCATCGGCGCTCCGCGTGAAGGTCTTCGTCGAGGCGTACGGTTGCACCCAGAACTACGGCGAGGCGCGCCTCATGCGGGAGGCCCTGCGGGGTCGCGGCCACGACATCGTCGAGGGAGAGGGGGACGCGGACGCCCACGTCTTGGTCACCTGCACGGTCGTCGAGACGACGGAGCGGAAGATGGTCCGCCGGATGACGGAACTCGCGGCGTTGGAGAAGCCGCTGATCGTCGCCGGTTGCATGGCCGCGGCCCAACGGGACCGCGTCCTCGCGACCGTCCCGCGGGCGAAATTGCTCCCGCCCCGGAAATGGCCGCAGATCGTAGACCTCCTCGATGCGGGGACCGCCTGCGGCGATCGCTCGGCGGAGATCGAGTCCCAATCGTTCGGATGGCACGACGCGATCGTTCCGATCGCGCAGGGATGCGCCGGTCGTTGCACCTACTGCATCACCCGGGTCGCGCGCGGGCGGGTCGCTTCGGATCCGATTCCGGCGATCGTTTCGCAGGTTCGTCGACATGTCGAGCAAGGTTTGCGGGAGATTAAGCTCACGGGACAAGACACGGCCGCGTACGGGCTGGACAGCGGGACCACCCTCGCGGCGTTGCTTCGCGCCGTCGCCGAGATCCCCGGCGACTTCCGCGTGCGGGTCGGCATGGCGGATCCGTTGACGGTCGATCCGATTTGCGACGAGCTGGTCGAGGCCTATGCCTCCGAGAAAGTTTTCAAGTTCCTCCATCTGCCCGTCCAGAGCGGGGACGACGGCATCCTCGAGGCGATGCGCCGGGAGTACACGGTCGCCGCGTTCGAGGAAATTGTCCGGATCTTCCGTCGGGCCCATCCGCGCATGATGCTCTCGACGGACGTCATCGTCGGATTTCCCGGGGAGACCGAGGAGCAGTTCGAGCGCACGATGGATCTCATGCGGCGGGTGCGGCCGGACATCGTCAACGTCACGCGTTTCTCCGCCCGAGCCGGCACCCCGGCGGCGGGCATGCCCCACCCGGTCGTCGGCTGGCGTACGAAGGAGCGGTCGCGTCGGCTCACGAGACTCCGCTTCGAAATCGCCCGCGAGATCGGGGAGGGCTTCGTCGGAGAAGAGGTCGAGGTCCTGCTGACGGAACAGGGGAAGGGGACCACGGTGTTGGCGCGGACGCCCGAGTACCGGCAGGTCGTCCTGCCCGGCCCCCTTCCCCTTGGGAACTTCGCGCGGGTCCGGATCGAGGAGGCGCACGCGACGGACCTGCGGGGCCGCGTTCTCGGGGACGTTTCGGCGTCTCCCTCGCCAGCGTCTCCTCCGTGATAATGGGCCCTCGCATCCTTTTCCATTGGAGGCTCGTGGCGACCCTCCACGCCCACCCTCCCCCGATGGCTGGGCCTCGGGGTCGCCTTCGCGGCGGCGATGCTCCTGGTCCTGCCGACCTTGCAAGGACCCGATCGGGTCGACCCTCGACGCGGCCATCTCGTCGTCGAGATGGACCGGACCACGTATGGAATCGGAGAGCTGGTTCGGTTCTCGTTGTACAATGGAAAGGGCGACGCGATATTCCTCGCATGCTCCGCCCCGTGGGTCGTCTCCCGTGCAATCGAAGGCGAATGGCGGTGGGTCGAGGATCATCCGTGCGAAGGTGGCGCGAGATCGCTCGAGTCCGGCGCGACCTACGCCGCGTCGTGGCGGAGCGAAACGCAAAACGCCTCGGCGAGCCTCGTCCCCGTCGAGCCGGGCTACTACCGCCTCGATGTGATCGCGTTCCCATGTCCGGAGACCTGGGACGGATGCCGATTCGTCGACCTCCCCGCGTTCTTTTGGATCCGCTGATTCGCCGCGACGCAATGGGCTTTATACATCACGGGAAATCCGTCCGCCGCAGCCCCGTGGTGTAGTGGTCAAGCATTCGGGTCTTTGGAACCCGCGACGGCAGTTCGAATCTGCCCGGGGCTATCCGGCATGAAGTCCGTCGCCCGCCTCACCTTGACCTTCGACGACGCCGCATCGGCCGAAGCGGTCGCCGCGGCCGTCGCCCTCGACGATGAAGGCTACATCCGCACGACGCGGCGGGGACTCACCCTCATCGCGGAGGCCTCCGCCGAAGGCCCGATGGGCCTCCTCCGGACCCTCGACGACTACCTGGCGTGCATCAGCGTCGCGGAGCGGACGAGGGCGGAGGCACGCCCTCACGGACGCGCGCGGCGACGCCGCGCTTGAAGGCCACCATCTCCCGCCGATTCATCGTGGCCTGGGCGACGGCGCAGAGGTCGTCCTCGGGCGAAACGACCAGGACCTCGTCCCCCGGGCGGATCTCCGGATCGGCGTCGCGGACGAAACCCGCGAACACGTTCTTCCCGTCTCGTTGGAACGGGACCGAATCCGGTTCGACGATCACGCGGAGGCGCGGCGACGGGAACGCCGCGCGCAGACGCCGGGCGCCGGCCGCCTTGAGGGTGAAGAGGCCGTCCTCGGCGCGGAGGGAGAGGACATGTGTTCCGTCCGCGAGGACGTTGCGGACCTTCCCGTTGTTCTTCGATACGACGTAGGATATGGCCCCCCTCAGGACGACGTCCGCGGCGCCGAGGCCGAACTGGAATTCGGCCGTCGCGCGGACCCGCAGCGCGTTCCAGTCGGGGACCCGGCCGCCCGGGGCACGCTCTCGGAGCTCGTCGAGCGTGGACGGCCCCTCCCAAAGGAGGCCGAAGTCGAAGCCGGCGCCGGCGGCCCACTCCCGGAAGAACACCTCCGCCGTCTCGAGCGACTCGATGTCGGGCCGCTCCGGGACGATCGACTGGGACATGGGCCACACGTGGTCGAGCTCGATCGGGACCGGCCCCCACAGGGATTTCACGATCGCATGAACGCTCGCCTTCGGGAGGACCTGCGAGAGGATCGGAGCGAAGGTCTCCGAGAAAGGGCGGCCGCGTTCCGGGAGGACCAGCAGGCCTTTCGCCGGCGGAGAGCGATATCGTTCGATGGCCCGCCGGCGGAACCGATGCAGGATCGGCCGATGGGCCGTTTCGGGTCCGACGTAATACAGCGCGCCTCGCCGAGAGATCGGCTCGGACTCCTCGAGGAATGCGTTGTGCTGGCGGAGCTCCCGGAGCGCGCCGAGCAGGGCCGGGTGCGCCCTCGCCCGACGCTCGACGAGTTCCCAGAGGTCGCCCTGAGCAATCGCCCGCCGGACTTCGCGGACCGCGGCGAAGCAGACGTGCAGGTTGTGCTCCGCCAGGAGGGTCTCGTCTGCGGCGATGTCCGCCATCGAATGGTCGGTACAGATGGGGCATGCGCACCCGCTCTCGCGGAGTTCCGATGCGCGGCGCGTACCTTCCGGGAAGAGCATGCGGCCGTCGCGCGCATATTTCGCGTAGGACGCGGAGTCGAACAGGTCGCATCCGAGGAGGACCGCGAGCGGGAACACCATCGGATGCCCGGCCCCAAAGAGGTGGACGGGCTTCGACGGGTCCAGTCCCTTCTTCGATGCGACGATGACCCCGACAAGATCCCGGAATCGGTAGGACTCAAGGAGCGGGACGACGCCGCCGATCGCGCAAACGGAGACGCCGAGGGACGACACCTCGTGCGCGCATCGCTCCCGGAGGTCTGGGTGAAGACCGCCCTGAACCGCGCCGACCAGTGCCATGTCCCCGCGGAGGGTGTCCGCCTCTTTCGCCCGGCGGATCGTCTCGTCGATGTCGGCGGAGGCCCGAGCCCGATCGTGCGAGGGTTCGGAAAAGACGTCGAGCATCGTCCCGAGGTCCGTGCCGATCGACTTCTGGAACTCGATCACCTCCGCATTCGTGACGTCGACGTCTCCGTAGACGTGCGACTGGAAGGCGCCGGAATCGGTCATCACGGCGCCGGGGAATCCCAGGAGCGTGTGGACTCCCTCCCGAAGAACGCGGTCGCGACTCGGGCCCTTGCCGAGGATGTACGCGTTCGTGATCACGATCTCCGCGTGGAACCGTTTCGCGAGATCCGCGGGGGAGACGATCGGTCGGTTCGGGTTCACGACCGGCAGGAGGGCGGGAGTCGTCACCCGGCCGTGACGGGTCTCGATCGTACCGATCCGAGCGAGGCCGTCGCGGTCGCGGACCTCGAACACGCGCGGCCCATGGGGGCGTTCCGATTTAGGCTTTCTCGCGCATTCGCCCATCTCTCCCGAACGGATATGGGGAGGGCTTCCGGCTCCGGCATCGAGGATGATCCGGGAGACCTTCGTCCACATCGACGGAGTCGGATATCGCACGGAGGAACGACTCTGGCGGTCAGGGGTCCGCACGTGGGACGATTTCTCCGCGACGGGGCGGCCTCCCCGCATCGGGCCGCGGCTCGCCAAGCGCATGGAGGACGAGATCGAACGGTCCCAGCAGGCGCTACGCTCCGGCCGTCATCGTTACTTCGCCCGCAAGTTGCCCTCGCGGGACCAATGGCGGGCGTTCGAAGCCTTCCGCTCGCACGTCCTCTACCTGGACATCGAGACGACGGGGTGGTCTCTCGGGAGGCATGCAGTGACCGTCGTCGGCGTCTACGATGGCCGGCGGAAACGTTCCTTCGTCCAGGGAGAGAACTTGGAAGCGTTGCCCGCCGCCGTCCGCCGTGCGAAGCTGCTCGTCACGTTCAACGGGTCGCGGTTCGACCTGCCCTTCCTCCGGAAGGCGTTCCCGCGATTCGGCCTGGGCCTGATCCACATGGACCTGCTCCATCCCCTTCGGCGTCTGGGTTTTGCGGGAGGACTCAAGTCGATCGAGGCGGAGATGGGAATCTCCCGGAGCGACGAGACGACGGGGCTGCGGGGAATCGACGCCATCCGACTGTGGCACGCGTACGAGCGCGGAGACGATGACGCCTTGGACCTCATGTTGGCCTACAACATGGAGGACGTCGTGAATTTGGAGCCGCTCGCGGAATTCGCCTACGAAACGCTCCGGTCCCTCTGCCTCGACGGGGGATTCGTCACGGCGGACCGATATCGAAGCGGCGGCCGTCCCTGAATTCGCGACCCGCTCAGCGGGCCCGGCCGCGGAACCGGTCGGCCGGATACTTCGCTTCGTCCTTCTTGAGTTTCGACAAAATGGCGTCGGATAGATCGATGTCGAGGACGTTCGCCAAGCTGAGGCCGTAGATCATCACGTCCGCGAGTTCATCGCCGACGGCGGTCCGATCTTCCGACGACATCTGCGGCGACGCCTCGAGGCCGTCCCACAGGAAGAGTTCCAGGAGCTCGGAGGCCTCGATCGAGATCGCTATCGCGAGATCTTTGGGCGTGTGAAACCGCTCCCAGTCTCGCGCGTGGACGAACTGGCGCACGTGCTCCCGCAAACGACCGACGGACGTCGTCGCGTCGACCATGCGGCGGAATCTTGGCGCCGGTACAAAGCCCTACGCCGACTCCGCGGCGGGGCGGAGGTTCAACGTCTGCTCCCGGATTTCGCCCTGCGGCGCCGCGAGGACCCCCGGCGGGCCGACCTCGACGCGGGCCCAGAGGTTTCCATCCTCCAAGGCGATTCGGACCGACTTCAAGCGGGACCGGAAGAGTTGCAGGCCCCGTCCGTTGCGGGAGGGCAGTTCTCGCTCGCAGTACACGAGCCCCAGACCCTCGAGCTCCTTGATCCTCCGGTAGCAGGCGGCAATCGGAATGCCGAACCGCCGGCTGAGCTCCAAGGCCGACGCGGGCCGTTCGAAGGTCCCCATGAGGATCCGGACCGCGTATTGGTCCATGACGGTCTGGCTGAGTTGCAGCGGCTCCATCGGGTTCACGTCCCCCGCAGCGAGAGGATCCGGGCCACCAAGTTGGTGATCTCGTCCGCCTCGAACGGCTTGTTGACGTAGCCGATCGCCCCGCGGCGAACGCTCTCGATTTCGGTGAAGGTGTCGCCGAACGAAGTCATGAGGATCGCGCGGAGTTCGGGCTTCATGCGGCGCGCCGACTCGATCAGCTCGACGCCGCTCGGGCCTGGCATCCGATAGTCGGTGAGGAGCAAGTCGACGTCGTTCTGGCCGAGCGCCCGGAGCGCCTCCGTCGCGCCCCCCGCGGTGAGGATGGAATAGCCCACTAGTTCGAACAGCTCGGCGAGGTTCTCGCGCACGCCTTCGTCGTCGTCGACGATCAGGATGCGTGCGCCCGCCATCGTCGTCTTTTCCGGCGCCAGGATCATCATCGTCCTTCCTGAGAGAAACGATGGAGCCCGGTCGATATATAGCGCCCAGTTGAGTCCGATTGACAAGCGCGCCCCCCGACGGCGTGGGAGGCGATTTTCACGTTTTCGATATCAGCAAAGACGGAATCTTGCGCTCGGAGAGGGCGCGGACGAGCTGCCACGCGCGCTGCCCGGATTCGGTGACGGCGTACCGGCCTCCGTCGACCTTCGTGAGGAGGCCGTCCGTCTGAAGTTTCTGGAGGTGGAACGAGAGCTTCGACGACGAGTCGACGAAGTTCTTCTTGAGGATGCCAGAATACGCGACGGGGCCGGACGCCGAAACGTACCCGACGACCGCGCGACGAATCGGGTTCGCGAGGGACTCGAGCATGCCTTGGAGGCCTTCGGGGGCCGCTCCGGCCTCAACGTTCCCACCGACCGCCGAGGCGATCTCGGGGTCCCGCGAACGAAGGACCAACGTCCCGTCTTTCGCGGCGCACCGTCCGCTCATGTGGCGGATCCACGCCCGGACGTCCTCGGGACCGTGCACGGATTGCAGCAGGGAGAGGTCGGCTGCAAAGATCACGGGTCGATCGGCGCCACTCACGAAGGTCTCGATCGCTGAATTGAGGTGGTACAATTGCTTCGGCGCGAAGATGTCCGGAGGCCGACTCTCCTCGTCGATGTGCAGGACGCGGGCACCGGCCGGAGGCGGTCCTGCGTTGGGCCCAAGCACCGCGATCAACGCCCGGCGGCCAGCGGCGTCGGAGAGGACCTTCTCAATGCTCGCTTCGCTGCCGGCACCCCCGAACAAGGCGCGGGCCTTGCGCTCCTCCTCGACCGCGTGCAACGTGCGTCGGAGGGCCTCGAGGTCGTAGGGCTTCTCGACGAAATCGATCGCCCCGCCCTTCATCGCCTCGACGGCCGTATCGATCGTCCCTTCGCCGGTGACCATCACCACCGCGGTCTCGGGCCGAACGACGCGCAGCCGGTGGAGGACTTCCAGCCCGGTGGCCTTCGGCATCCGGAGGTCCAGGAGGGCCACTTCGAACGTCTCGCGGTCCACCGTCTGCAAGGCCGCGGCGCCATCGGCTGCGGTCACGACCTCGTGCCCATCTTCGCTGAGGAGCCCCGCGAGTGCGTCTCGAAGCGTCGCGTCGTCGTCCGCGACGAGGATCTTCATTCCGCCTCCGCGCGAGGCAGCAGGACGGTGAACGCCGACCCGACGCCCGGCTCCGAGGTCACATCGATCGTGCCTCCGTGGCCGGTGACGATGTGTTTCGACAGGACGAGGCTGAGGCCGGTCTCGCTGCCCTCGCCTTTCGTTGCAGGGTAAGGTTCGAACAAGTGGGCCCGGGCTTCCTCCGACCACTCGCCCGCGGGGTCTGAGACAACGATCGCAACGCCGTTCGGTCGATCTTCGATTCGGACTCGGACCGTTCCGCCCGCGGTTGATCCGACCGCGTAGTGCAGGAGGGCACCGACGACCTCTTGGATCTGCGGAGGATCGACCATGGCCCGCGCCTCCCTCGCACCCAAATCAACCTCAAGGGCCACGTCCGGCTTCATTTTTTGCCGTTCGCTTTCCACCGCGGTTCCGACGATGGAACGGAGATCGGTCGGGGCCATCGTCATGTCACGCGTCTTCGACAGGCTCAGGAGTCTGCGGATGATCTCTGTGGCGCGCCGTCGTTCCGCGTCGATCTTGTCCAGTTTCTCGAGTACAACCGAACTTTTCACCCGCTTGCGGGCAGCCGAGGCGAGGAGGGAGATGCTCGTGAGGGGCGTGTTCAGCTCATGGGCGACGAAGCTCGCCATTTGGCCCATGGTCGCAAGACGTTCCCTCTCGAGCAGGCGTTCTTGGGTCCGCTTCCGGTCGATTGCGTTGGCGATCTGTTCGGCGACGAAGTTCAGGACGTTCCGGTCCTCTTCGGAGAAGCGGACGCCCTCCGTATAGCTCTGGACGACGATCACGCCGATCGTTTTTCCTTGGCTTGTGAGCGGTGCGCCGACCCAGTCGACGGAAGGTGGCCCGACCAAGGCGACTTCGCCGTCGCGGATGAGACGGTCGAAAACCTCGGGCGAGGCCAGCACCGCGCGGCCGGTCCTCAGCACGTATTCCGTCAGTCCACGGCCCAACTTCTGGGGAGGGGGCGCTCCCTCCTCTTCGTCGACGAAGTACGGGAATTCGAGGGTCTCCCGCTTGTCGTCGACCAGCGCGATGTAGAAGTTCGCGGCTGGCATGAGCCCGCCGACGACCTTGTGAATTTGACCGTACAGCTCCGGGAGATCCTTCGCGTTGTTCGCGGCTTCGGAGATCCGGTAGATGGCGGACTGGATGGCCTCCGTCTTGCGCCGTTTCGTCACGTCCATGGCGGACCCGATGACACGGACCGGATGGCCGGCGGAATCGTGGAGGACGTACCCCCGGTCCACGACCGTGGCGTGCGTCCCGTCCCGGCGGCGGAACCGGTACTCCGAGGTCCACACGGAACCGCCACCCCGCACGACCTCGTCGATGCTCGTGACGACCCGCTCGCGGTCTTCGGGATGCAGGTGGTCCGTCCACCAGGCGCCGGTGGGCTCGATCTCCTCCGCGGGGTAGCCGAAGACTTTGGAGAAGTTCTCGTTCGCCCAGAGCCCATCCGTCTGGAGGTCCCAGTCCCAGACCACGTCGCTCGTCGCCCGTCCGAGCAGCTGGAATCGCTCCTCGCTCCGCCGCAAGGTCTCCTCGGTCCGCGTGCGTTCGGAGACGTCGAACGCGACACCGAGGGTCCCGATGATCGCCCCTTCCGGTGATCGGAGGGGTTCGATGTGCACGTCATAGGTACGTCCCTGCCACTCGATCTGCGTCGCGACGCGCTCCCCGCCGAGGGCCCGACGGTGGGAGGCGATCGGCTCCAAGTCCTCGTCGCGGACGCTGAAGTAGTCGAAGAGGGTGAGGCCCCGCTCCTGGGTCCGCGACGTGTCGAGGGTCCGGAACCCGCCGCCCATGGCCGACGTCACGTGGAGGTCCCCGTCCGTGCTCCACAGGAGGACCGGGGCTTGCTGGAGAATGAGCCGAAGTCGGTTCTCGCTCTGCGACAATCGCTCCTCGACGGACCTCTTCTCCGTCACGGCCTTCGCCTGGGTCTGCTCCGACTCCGCGAGCTGCTTCCGGGCCTTCCCTTCGGCGACGATCTCCATCACGATGGCCGGGAGGAGCTCCGTGTATCGCGGCGTCTTGACAATGTAGGACATCGCCCCGGACTTCAAAGCCTGGAGGGCGGCTTCTTCCCCATCGGGCGGGACGACGAAGATTTTCGGGATCGTGGGGAACCGCTCCGCGAGGAGTTTGAGGACCTCGACTCCCGTCGAATCGCGGAGCTTGCTGCCGATGACCAGCACATCGAAGGGGTGCGCCATCGCCAGTTGCAGGGCCTGCCTCCCCGAGGCGGCCGTGCGGACGAGGCCGCCGCGCCGCGTGAGGGCGGCGACGCTGAGGATCTGGTGTTCCTCGTTTCCGTCGATCACGAGGGCGGCGAACGGGGGGGCGCCGCTCGGCCTCGGGACCTCCGGGCGGGTCGTCTGGGCCATGGGTCACCGGTCGGCGACTGAACCGCCTCGACCTGGGGGGCCGTGCGGACCCGAAGCCATCCTCCCGGCCCGTATAAAGGCCTACCGGGGACATTCCCGCTCGTGACATTATGGGGGCCGAAATCAGGAGGGACCGCCGGCCATCTTACGACGTGCCGGTGACGGCGCGGGTGATGTCGAAGCCGCCGTCGTCGAAGGACAACGCGTAATATCCGGTCTCATGTTTCGTCGAACGCATCTTGACCACGCGGAGCCGTCGTTGGACGAACAAGTCTGACGTCGGGTGCATCTCGAATGTGATGATCCCATCCGCGAGGTAGGCCTCCTCCGGCGGATGAACGCCCGACCCGGATCCCAGCGGCTTCTCGGAGATCAGCAGGATCAGCGGGCCAAGGCCCCGCAACCATTCGAAGAGGAAGTACAGCTCGGATCGCCGGTCCTCCATCTTCGCCATCGCCTCGAGCACGTCGAGGGAGTCGACGACGAGGACGGCGTGGGAATCGGCCTTCATCGCATTCGTGCAGTACATCTTGAACAGGTCGAGCCACGTGTCCCGGCCTTGGAGGTAATTCAGATTCTTCCGGATGTTCCCCATGTCGAGCGTCGTGATGTTCGCGTTGGCCGCGGGATCCGTCATCCCGAGCGAGGCCATGTGCTCCAAGGTGAGGCCTTTGCCTTGCTCCAGCGTGAAGTACGCCGACTTGCGGCCCTCTCGGAGGGCATTCTGGTACAAGATCGAGAAGGCGAACGACGACTTCATCGTCCCCGGCGCGCCGTTGAGGAGGACGACGAATCCCGCGGGGAGGCCACCTTCGAGGATGTCGTCCAAGCTCCGGACGTACGTCTTGACGCGACCCCGGTCCGTCTTCATGGCGCCGCCGAACGATGCCGCGTGCCGCGGCCTAAGCCTTTCCCTCCGAGAATCGTCCGCCGCACAACCTTCAAATAGACTCCGGCTGGTGAAGTCGCGTTGCCGGACGATGTCCTCGGCGCCATCGCCGCGACGGCGCGCGTGATCGGGGCCCTCATCCTCCTCTTCTTCCTCCCCGGATACCTCCTCATCAACGCCCTGTATCCCCGCAAGGGGGAGCTGGACCGAGAGTACGACGGTCTGTACCGGCTCACGCTCGGCCTCGTCCTCTCGATCGCGGTGACGGTCTTCTGGTCGTTCTTCCTGAACTCCCTCGGCGTCAACGAGGCGACCAATCTCGGCTACGTCGTCACGCCGAACATCGCGGGCGGACTGATCGGCCTCTCGCTCGCCTTCTTCGCCTTCGGCTGGTGGCGCGGCGCGTACCCGTGGATGGCGAAGGTGCATCCGTCCCTCGCGCGGGTCCCGAAACCCGGGCCCGGCGAACTCCTGACGGAAGAGGAGCGGGACCATCGCGTCCGGCTGCAGCTCCAAGAGCTGGCGGAGAAGCGGGAGAGCCTGCGCCGGGCGATCAAGGACGCGGAACGTCGAATGCGGATGCAGTCGGCCGGTGCCCGTTCTCATTACGAAGAGGTCCGAGACCGCTCCCGGGTGGAACTCAAGGCGATCGAGGCGAAGCTGAAGCAGCTCGAAGAGGAACGGGCGGCGGAGCTGTACTGACGAGGCGAGCGTATGGACCACAAGCTCGTGATCGCGGTGCGCTCGGACCTCGAGCTGTCGCGCGGCAAACTCGCGGTGCAGGTCGCTCACGCGGCGGTCATGGCGGCGTTCGAGGCGCGGACGCACCATCGCAAGTGGTTCGCCGACTGGTGGGCGGAAGGACAGAAGAAGGTCGTCGTGAAGGGTGGGACGGTCGGCGACCTCCAGGCCCTTCGCAACCGCGCGCGCTCGGTCGGCCTGACCGCGGCCCTCGTCGAGGACGCGGGCCTCACGGAGCTCCCGCCGGGGACCGTGACCTGTGTGGGCATCGGCCCGGGACCGAACGCCCTCGTCGATCAGGTGACGGGCGGCCTCAAGTTGATGTGACGGATGAAGGCCAAGTCCCGATTCCTCGGGATCGACGACGCCCCCTTCCATTTCTCCGACGAATCGGTCCCGGTCGTGGGGGTCGTCGTCCAGGCGCCCGCGTACATCGAGGGCGTCCTCACGACGATGGCGCAGGTGGACGGCCATGATGCCACAGACCGGATCGCGGCGATGGTGGCGGGCTCCCGGTACCGAGCGGGCCTCGCGATGATCCTGATCGACGGGACCGCGGTCGGCGGGTTCAACGTGATCGACGTGGACTCGTTGCACGAGAAAGTGGACCGTCCGGTCGTGACGGTGACCCGCCGGAAGCCGGACTTGGCGGCGATCGAAACGGCCCTTCGACGCCGCTTCGACGACTGGGAGGACCGGTTGCGTCTCATGCGCCGCCATCGGGTCGAGTCGATCCGCCTCGGCCAGGGTTCCCTCTGGATTTCCTACGTGGGCACGGATCGGGAGGCCGTGGGCGAAGCCCTCCGCCTCACGACCGTCCGGGGGGTCCTCCCGGAACCGCTCCGGATCGCCCATCTGATCGCCGCGGGGATCGTGCGAGGCGAGTCCCGCGGCCGGGCGTGAGTGGTCCACTTCCTCGGCAGGCCGGAAGACGAGTCGATGTCAACGGCCGTCGTGACGTCGGAGGAAATGGCCCACGACGCGCATGTACCGCTCCCGTTCCTCCAACATCGGGAGGTGCGAGCTCTTGGCGAAAATCGCGATCTTCGAGCCGCGAATCCCTCGATGGATACTTTGGGCGATGCGCGGCGTGATCTCGTCGTACTTCCCGCCGGTGATGAGCGTGGGCACGTTGATCGCCGGCAGCTGATCCGTGATGTCCCAGTACCGAAGGGAACCTTGGACCGCGAACTCGCTGGGCCCCCACATCGTCCGGTAGACGGGCTGGCTGAGTTCCCCCATCGCCCGCGTCAGCTCGCGGGGCCACGTCGGGAGGCGGCAGATGTGCCGGCGGTAGAAGGTCATCGCGGCTCGGGCGTACGCCGGATCGTCGAAGGCCTCCTCGCGTTCGAGGCGTTCGATCGTCCCCTGGACCCGGCTCGGCAAGGTCCGCACGAGGCGGCGGAGCTCCTCGTTCGCGACCGGCACGCTCGGAAGCCCGCTCGCGACGACGAGGCTCCGTAGATGACGTTGATACTTGATCGTGAAGGCGAGCGCGAGCATCCCGCCGTAGCTGTTCCCCAGCAGGTGGATCCTCCCGAGTCCCAAGGCCTTCCGGACGCCCTCGACTTCCTCGACGGCTCGCTCGATCGTGAAGAGCGAGGTCCCTCGAGGCCTTTCGCTCTTGCCGACCCCGAGCTGATCGTAGAAGACGATCCGATAGCCGAAGGAGGCGAGGTCCGCGAGGCACGTGAGGTATCCGTGCGGCACCCCCGGGCCCCCGTGGAGGCAGAGGACCGTGCCGCGATCCGGCGAGCCGAACGATTCCCAGGACAAACGGTAGCCGAGGACGGGGACCTTCCCCTTCGCCGTCGGCACCGGGTCTCCCATGGCCTCGGAGATGCGCATCGCTTCGTTGGAACTATACTTTTCCACGCGAACAAGGACGACTCACTTGATCGCGAATCGAAGGATCGCGCCGACGCCACCGAGCGCCTCGAGCTTCTTGCCGGCCTCGTGGTGACGACTCACGAGGACGACGGTCCCACGGGCCGACTCGGCCGTGCGCATGAGCTCCTCGATCCCGGGGTTGCGCACGACGGCATCGCTCACGAGGAGGGTCTCGATCGCGCCGGCATCGGCCGCCTCCTGCACCTCCGCCGGACCGTAGGCCACCGGGCGGTCTGTGGCGATCGCCTCGAGGAGTTTTTCGACGAGCTGCGTCTCGTATCCGACGCGGCTTTCGCCGAACACCTTGGCGCCGACGCCCGCCCGGAGGGCCTCCTGGATCCCTTGCATCCCCGCATGCGCGGTGCCGTGGACGTGGACCTTCGCCGCCAAGGGAGGATCGCGGGCCTTCAGGTACTCGACGAAGGCCTCCCGCGTGAAGCCGGGCCCGACGAGGACCAGCGCTTCCCCGACCTCCGTGGCCCGCACCTGGGCGAGGATGTCGTCGAAGAACACGGTCCGCGCGTCTCCGGACGGGAACATCTTGCCGTGCCCGGGCGCCCGGATCGTGGACAGTTCCCGGACTCCGTATTGCCGGAGCTGGGCGATCAGCGCCTCCTCGTCGTCGAGGGCCAGGAACGCGACGAGGGGCTTCTGCGCCGCCGCGACCGCCTCGTCGATCCGCCGGAGCTCGTGGGTTCTCCACGTCTTGATGATCGAGAGGACGTCCTCGACGCCGACGTTCAGGGTGTGATGCCGGCCGAGGTCCTGGGGACCTTCGACGATGACCCCGGAGATCCGGAGTCGGTCTGAGAAGGCCTGGAACTCGACGTCCTCGACGCGGATCGTGAGGGTGACGCGCACTTTCTCGCCGCGTTCCGGGCGGAGCTTGTCCGTCTTCACGTCCTCCCGCCGATACGTCGAGGCGCGGACGAGATCGCCCGGCTGCAGTAGATTGTGGAGATGCCACAGGTCGTCAGGGTTCTCCACCCGGACCTTGATCTCTCCCGTCTTCGGGTCGCGGTGGAGGACGCGCATCGAGTGCGGGCCATGGAGGGAGACCGTATTTCTGCATATCGCGGTCGGCCTCGCAGGGTTAACATGTTAAGCATTCGGGCGGGCCTTTCCCTCGCTCGGTCGGACGGACGATGACCTCTCGAGGGGTACTTTCGGCCATCCTGTGGAAAAGATATTATATGGCTGTCACTATATAAATTCCTATGACGATCGATGACTACGAGGGGGAACGTGTCCTCATCTCGTATGATGTCGCCGGCTCCGAGCGGTCCGTCGCCGCGCGCGTTTGCCAAATCGTGTTTGGTCGATCGAAGGACCGAACCCCAGGACCGGACGAGCGGAGGGCCGAGGGCTTCATCTGGCGGCGCGGTGTGGTGTGGATTGGCCAGTCGGTCCTGGTCATGCCGCCGGCGGATGCGGCGGATCTCACGGAACGATTGCGAAAACTCGGGGTTCGGGTTGCGAGAGCTCCCGTTTCGATCGACAGATCATCCCTCGAAGCGTTTCGGAGGGTACCCCAAGGCAGTGCTTAACATGTTAAGCACTGTGGAGGGCGAGGAATACCATCGTGTGGGGATGCTTAACTTGTTAACAGGGTCGACGACGGGACCTACGTAATCACGCCGTACCCGATGAGCCGCCACTTTCCGCCGATGCGGCGGGACACGGCGACCCGCTGGCCTAGCTCGGCGACCACGGGGATCTTGAGGGCCATGTCCGCGCGGTTCTCCCTGGCCGATGTCACGACGCCCACCGTCGTGGCGGTCCCGACGGACACCATGAGCGGCTCCGAGGTCTTGATCCCCTCGACCTTCAGCTCCTCCGGCACCCCGACGACCCGCTCCAGGAGGTTCACCTCGACGGACATCTTCATCACGACCTCGGGGAGCGACCCGGGAGGCCCGACGACGCGGCCGACGAGGCCGTCCGCCTTCGTCAGCACGGGATCGAGGTTCGTGCCGATCGCGATGAGTCCCCCCGGCCGAACGTCCTTCCGCGCGGCCCCTCCGCTATGAAGGGATCGGATCGATGTCGTGAGGTTCTTCCATTCCGTCCGGTTCCCGACCGTGACCTGCCGACCCGGAGAGATCTCGATCTCCTCCCCGACCTTCGTCCGGCCCTGGATCAGGCTGCCGCCCATGACCCCGCCGACGATCTTGTCCGGCGAAATGCCGGGCTGGTTCACGTCGAAGGACCGGGCGACGTACATCCGCGCGGGCTTCGTCTCGTCGTGGGGCTTCGTCGGGATAACTTTCTGGATCATCATCAGGAGGACGTCCAGGTTGACGTCGTGATGCGCGCTCACGGGGACGATCGGCGCGCCTTCTGCGACGGTCCCCTTGACGAACGCGAGGATCTGCTTGTAGTTCTCCTCCGCCTGCTTCGGGTCGACGATGTCGATCTTGTTCTGCACGATCACGATCTTGTCGACGCCGATGATGCCGAGGGCCATCAGATGCTCTTTCGTCTGCGGCTGCGGGCAATCTTCGTTCGCCGCGATGACCAGGAGGGCGCCGTCCATGATCGCGGCCCCGCTCAGCATCGTGGCCATGAGCGTCTCGTGTCCTGGCGAGTCGACGAAGGACACGATGCGCTGGAGCTCGCCCTTCACGTTGTGGGTCTTGCAGACCTCCGTGTTCTGGTACGCGGCGGGCTCGGCGTCCTTCGGACATTTGTAGATCGCCATGTCCGCGTAGCCGAGGCGGATCGAAATGCCCCGCTTGATCTCCTCGCTGTGGCGGTCCGTGCGCTCCCCCGTGAGCCGCTCGGTCAGGGTGGACTTCCCATGGTCCACATGTCCGACGACGCCGATGTTGACCTCCGGCTGGCCCGGAACCTTCATCGCGCCTGCTCCTGCCATGCGTCGTCGATCGACTTCGGCCCGCGCTGGACGATCTTCAGGTTCAGCTGGAGGATGTCCGGCGACACCGTGTTCCCGCGGACCGTCTTCTTCTTCCGGATCCCCGGGCGCGGAGGATGGAACCCGACGCCCCCGCTGACCAGGAGGCCCTTCCGCCGCGGCCCCGGCAGGTCGGACCGCATCGGGAAGCCGTCCTTGTCGCTCCCTCCGGTGATCTGGAGCTTGTAGCCGGGCAGGCCGACGTACAGGCCGTCGAGGTCGTCGCCGAGCTTCTTGCCGATCAAGGCGTTGGCGTAATGCCCGGTGATGTCCCGCTTGTACGACTTGCCGTCCTTCGGATCCGCGATGACCGCCTTGAATTCCGCCAGAGAGCTCCCACCGAGGGAATTCGTCCATGCGGGGCTTCGATAAAAGACTTCCGCCGCGGCCTCGCGGATGCCATCATCCGAGATCGGCGAAGAGGCCGAGGACCCGACCGCACTCCCGATAGACGTTCACGATGGCCCGACCTTCCTCCGCCGAGACGCCCCCGAACGCGGCGAGTCCCTCGGTCATCCGTTGCAGCGACCGGACGGCATCTAGCGTGTTCAGGTCGTCGTCCATGGCATCGCGGAACGCCGATTGCGTCCGCGCCAACAAGGCGGCGACCGTTCCGTCGGTCCCGGCTCCCCCCGCGGCCTTGGCCGACGCGATCGCCGCGCGCATCGCCCCCCACTCCCCCTTCGCTCGCCCGAGGAGGGTTTCGTCGTACTCGACGTTCTCGCGATAGTGGCTCTTCAGCAGACAGAACCGGACGACTTCTCCTGGATAATCCCGCAAGACCTCCCGGATCGTCACGAAGTTACCGAGGCTCTTCGACATCTTCTCCCGTTCCAGCGTCAGGAACCCGTTGTGCATCCAGGTCCTCGACCAGTCGACACCCCAGGCGCCCTGGCAGATCATCGCTTCGCTCTCGTGATGGGGGAACACCAGGTCGAGGCCTCCCCCATGGATGTCGAGGGGCGCACCGAGGTACTTGAACGCCATCGCGTTGCATTCGACATGCCACCCGGGTCGCCCGGGTCCCCAGGCGCTCGGCCAGGACGGCTCGCCCTCCTTCGATCGCTTCCAGAGGGCGAAGTCCAGCGGGTCTTCCTTCTTGCCGGCCTGGGACATGGGCTCCACGACGATGTCCTCGACTTTCCGATGGGACAGGATCCCGAAGCTGTGCTTCGCCTTCCTCGTCCGGAAGTACACCTCTCCGTCGACGGCGTAGGCGTAGCCGCGGTCGATCAGCCGCTGGACGAGGGCGACGATGTCGGGGATATGCTGCGTGACCTTGGGATAGTGGGTCGCCGGCAGGACGTTCAAGGCCCGCATGTCCTCGAGGAAGGCGTCGATGTAGAACTGGGAAAACTCGAGCGGCGGCTTCCCCGCCTGGGCCGCCCGCTGGATGATCACCTCCTCGATGTCGGTGAAGTTCTGCACGTAGGCGACCCGGAGGCCGAGCGACTCCAGGTACCGGCGGGCGGTGTCGAAGGCGATGTACGAACGGGCATGTCCCAGGTGGCTGTAGTCGTAGGTCGTCGGCCCGCATACGTACATTTTCACGTCGCCGGGCGTCCGCGGCACGAACGGGTCCTTGCGCCGCGTCCGCGTGTTGAACAAACGAAGGTTCATGTCGCCGCGGCATCGCACATGCCCGATGCTCTTAAAGGATTGACCCGTCGGCCAGGCCACATCGGATTCGACGGACCGGGGTGCAGCTCTTCCGGGCGCCCTCGTAATCCCCTTGCGGGCCGCAGACGAAATCTATTTGCGCGCCCCCGATGTGCGGGGCGATGCTGGGCCGATAGATCAGCGGAAGATCGCCGCCTTCGCAAGGCGGAAGCCGTGGGTTCAAATCCCACTCGGTCCACTCCGGCCACCCGGTCATCGCCAAGCCAAAGGCGCAGCCGGCCGACACCGAAGCCATTCCGGATCGTCAGCGAGCGGGGGAATTCTTACGTCGGCTCCCTCGAGATGACGACGCTCTTGACGCGCGGGGTTTGGCCGGCGGCGTCGC
>Ga0209689_1000056_pt1 | contig 55556 bp, 60 predicted proteins | sample GraSoiAngelo_149_FD_187119 | JGI IMG/M metagenome (GOLD analysis project Ga0209689, IMG submission 187119) | Grasslands soil microbial communities from the Angelo Coastal Reserve, California, USA - 14_1009_09_30cm (SPAdes) (version 2) | ecosystem: Environmental > Terrestrial > Soil > Grasslands ... | reverse complement strand
GCCAGCCGGCCGGACGCGCTCTACGGCGTGCTGGCTACCCGAACGGGAAGCGTCGCGGCGCTCCTGGTGCTGGGCGCCGTGTTTCGATCACGGGTGAAGGTCGCTTCGCCTGACCTTCCGGCGCTGTTCGCCGTTGGCCTACTCGACGTCGGCGCGGATGTCTTCTTTGCCTTCGCCACCACGCTCGGGTTGCTGAGCGTCGTCTCCATCCTCTCGTCCCTCTACCCGGTGGCGACCGTGCTGCTGGCACGCCTCGTGCTCCAGGAGCAAATGGCCCGGATGCAACAGGCCGGCGTGGTCCTGGCGCTCGCCGGCGTCGCCGTGATCAGCGTATGAGCCGGCAGGTCCTACTCGGGTCGGTACCCCGCGAGCAGCTCGAGCACGAGGTCGACCTCGCTGGCGGTGTTGTAGTGCGCGGCTCCAATCCGCAGCGTGCCGCCCTTGTCCGCCAGTCCGAGCCGCGCCATGAGCTCGGTCGCGTAATGGTCGCCGTGGGTGGTGAAGACCTGGTGCGACCCGAGCCAGCGGGCGAGCGACTCGGGCTGATAGGGCGGCCAGGTCAAGGAGACCGTCGGCGCCCGACGCTCGAGCCGGTCGCGTTGCGTGATCCCATAGATCTGAATGCCACGAATCTGCTCCAGTCCCTCGATCAGCCGGGCCGCCAGCGCCCGCTCGTGGGTGGACATCCGGTTGAGCGCGGTCACCAGCGCGGGGCGGACCACGCGATCGGACCCACCGAGCTCAGCCAGGTACTCGAACGCCCCCAGCATGCCGGCCAGGCATTCGTGATTCTGGGTGCCGGTCTCCCAGCGGGACGGACCCTCATCGCTGGCGGGCCGGACTTTGTAAGGATGTAAGCGCTCGAGCAGCTCGCGCCGCCCGTAGAGCAACCCCTGGTGCGGCCCGTAAAACTTGTAGCTCGAGCAGACGAGGAAGTCGCAGTCGATGGCCTGCACGTCGATGGCGCCGTGCGGGCCGTAGTGGACGGCATCCACCCAGAACCAGGCCCCCACCGCATGGACGGCGCGCGCGATGGCGGGCAAGTCGGGGATGGTGCCGACGGCGTTGGACGCATGGGTGATGGCGACCAGCCGGGTGCGCGGCGACAGCTGCCGTTCGAAATCGCTCATGTCCAGGGTGCACTCCGGCACGCGGATCTCGACGAACCGCACGACCGCACCGCGTTCCTGCAGCGCGAGCCAGGGCGACACGTTGGCGTCGTGCTCCAGCCGGGTGACCAGGATCTCGTCTCCCGCGCGTAGCTCGCGGCCGATCGCGCGGCTGAGGGCGAACGTCAGGCTGGTCATGTTCGGACCAAACACGATCTCGTCCGGCGAGGCAGCGTTGAGGAAGGCCGCGGCCGCCTGTCGGACCTCGGCGATCAGCGCGTCGGACCGCACGCTGGTGACAAACGTGCCGCCCTGGTTGGCGTTCATCGTCCGCCAGTAGGCGGCGGTCCGATCGATCACGCGCTGCGGCACCTGGGTGCCGGCCGGATTGTCCAGGTAGACGACCGGACGGCCATCGACCGTCAGCGAGAGCGATGGGAACTGTCGCCGAACCGACTGGAGGTCGAGATCGATGAGGCTCGGCGCCGCCATCAACCCCGCTTGGCCCGCGCCTTGACGATGGCGCGGACGGTGAGCAGGGCGACGATCGCCACGACCTGCGCCATCAGGATCACGCGGTTGACGTCGATCGACGGCTCCCAGCGGACATCGCCATCTTTGATCACAAAGGCGCCCACCGGCCGCGATGACACTCCGAAGCCGGCCCCGCCGGCCTGCGGATTCTGCTGGTTCCCTCCCCCACCGGCGCCACCCGCAATTTTCGCGGCGGGAATGATGGTAATCCCCGCTTTCTCGTACGGCGGTCCGAACACCTCGCTCGCCCGCATCGCCCCTTTCGCCTCGTTCACGACGTCCATGACGCGCATCGCCCTACCCTCCTGAAAACCCGCGGTTACACCACGGCGGCGCGAGCCGTGCCGAACGAGTCTAACGGGCGGTCGCGTCCATCCGGCCGAAGGCCACGCGGGCCAGGCTCACGATCGCGATGAAGGCAATCACCCCGGCCGTCGGGGCGAGCACCAGTGGGCGGGCGAAGTCGCTTCCGGCCAGTAGGGCGTGGAGCGCGAACAGCACGAACGTCAGATAGGTCAGGCGATGCAGCCAGCGCCAGACCGTGGGATCGAGACGTCGCCGCAGGTAGCTGGTGACGATGACGATCAGCAGGAGATCGAAGCTGAGGGTGCCCAGCCCGATGGGAAGCACCGCGTAGGACACCCGAAAGGGAATGACAAGATCGATCGGCGTGATGCGCGCCACGGCGTCCAGCGTCATCGCCAGGATGTGGATGAGGACGAACGGCACCCAGCAGACCGTGAGGAAGCGGTGCAGGCTCGACAGGTCGCGGTTACGCATGGCGCCTTCGAACAGGGCGCTGCGCAGCGCCTGACCGGTGATCAGCGCGGCCGACAGCAGGAAGAAGGCCGTCAGCGCGGCCGCCCGCGACGTCATCCAGAAGATCTGGTCGAGGGTCACGCCGCGGCGCCGAGCGCCCGATCACCCGAGGTGACCGCGGGTACCGCCGCGAAGTGCAAGCCGCGCGTCTCGAGGAAGGCGAGGCCGGCGGTCGAGCCGAGCAGCATCGCGCACTTGGCATAGACCTCGCCGCGAAGCGCGCTGTCGGTGACGACCGAAACCTCGGCCAGGTCCGTCCTCGCCGGCATTCCGGTTCTGGGGTCGATCAGGTGATGCGCGGATTGCCCCCAGCGCCGCCGGGTGGTGCCGCTGGTGCAGACGGCCCCCTCGGTCAGGGCCACCGCGGTCCGGTCGCAGAGCCCGATGTGCCAGCCATCACCCTCGGGTCCCAAGCCGCGAACCCGAAGGTCACCACCCAGATTGCAGACCCCGTTGTCACCGAGCTCATCGATGAGCAGGTCGGCCAGCGCGCCCTTGGCGATCCCGCCGAGATCGAGCGCGGCTCCCGGGGCGAGCGCGGCCGACCGGGTTGCCGCATCCAGCAGCAGGACTTCCGGCAGGGGCGGCAACTGGACCGCCGCCGCGAAGGCCGGTTCGCTGAGCCCCTGGCGGAACGGTCGGTCATAACCGGCAGACAGCATTGCCGGCAACACCGCGGCATTGACCAGCCCCTGGCTTTCCTCGAATGCCCAGAGGGCCGCTTCCAGCATCGCGAACATTTCGGGGCTCACGGGAAGGTAGCGGCCATCGCCGGCATTCAGTCGCGCCAGCTCGCTGTCGGGCAGAAAGCGGGTGAAGCGCGCTTCCGCCTCGCGCACCCTGGCCTCGCAGCGCTCGAGCGCTGCCTGGCCGGTCCCAATACTCAACAGCTCGCAGGTCGAGCCCAGCGCGTCGAAATGTCGGGACGTAACTTCAGGAGACATAGCTCTTGCTCTGGACCGTGGCGTCGCTCGGCAACAGCGTGACGGCCGGATGCCATGGCGCCTGTGTGGGTTTCGGAGACGTAGCCACCACGGCACCGGAGCCCAGGGCCAGCACCAGCGTGCCCAGCATCGACGCCCACCTCAGCGTCGCGATCGAGGACATATTCCTCTCCCTTACCGGTACAACGGGGCGGTTCATCGTTTCCAGCGACCTCGAACCTTACGGTAGGGCGCGCGATCGCAAGGTTGCTGAGGGCGTCCTGAGAAGCCGGTGAGAGGAGCGTCAGGCGAGATCGATCGTGATCGTGTGGTAGCCGTCCGCGCCGTTCGGCAGGGTGGGGGCCGGCTTCGACGACTGGAGCGTGCCTTCCCCATCGCGGGCACGAACGCTGACCTGGTGCTGACCCGCCGGCAGGGTGGCGGTGAGTTGCCAGAAGCGCCAGGCGTAGGGCGAGAACTCCGGCTGCAGCTGCGCCGGCTGCCAGCTGGCGCCGCCGTCCCAACTCAACTCCGCGGCGCTGATCCGCCGGGCGCCGGCGAAGGCAATGCCGGCGAACGTCACCGGCCCGCCAGTCTGCGCCGCCCCGTCAGCCGGACGATCGATCCGTGACATTGTCTTGACGATGGCCCGCTCGTCCCAGCCATTGTTCTCCCAGTAGCCGGGTTGATCGGTCGCGGAGAACCGGATTCGAGTCACCCACTTTGGTTGCTTCATGCCGTAATGACCGGGGAAGAGGAAGCGCGCCGGAAAGCCGTGCGGCGCCGTGAGCGGCGCGCCGTTCAAGTGGGTGGCGAGCAGGTGGTCGGTCGTCAACTCTTGCAGCGGAAAGCTCTCGGTATAGCCATCGGCGCTTTCGATCAGCATCCAGACCGCGTCGCGCGGAACCGAGGTCATGGCGAGCACGTCGCTGACTCGCGGTCCTTTCCAGGAGCCATTGCTGATCAACGTGCCACCGATGTCGTTGCTGATGCATTCGAGGGTGAGCTCCAGCTGCTGGGCTGGCATGGCGAGCAGTTGGGCATAGGTCAGCGACCGGGTCGGCAGGTTGAGCCGCCAGCTCGAGGCGTCGACGACGGGATCGCCGCCGAGGTTCTTCGAGACGACATAGAAGTCGTTGACGGCCGTGATCTCGGTATCGGCGCGGCTGCCTTCCTGGGTGGCGAGCGCGGTCGTCAGCCGCCGCACGTTCGCGTAGGCGATTCCGAGGATGGCGATGCCCGCCGCCCCATAAAAGAGATTGCGCAGCAGGACGCGGCGGTCATTGTCGACGCCGGCGAACAACGCCAGCTCGCGGGCGAAGCTGTCGACCAGGAGGACGGTGCCGGCCAGCACGATGACCTCGATGATCACGCCAATTGTCGAATCGCTGGGCAACATCGCCAGCAGCGCCACCACGATGCTGGCTACCGCCACCACAGCGGCCAGCGCCCTCCCGTAAAGGCGTGGCCACCACCGCGCGAGGAGCATCGCCGCCACGCCGTAGAGAGCGATGATCACGATGCTGGCGCCGGCCAGCAACAGTGGCCGGGCCAGGACGCCCAACGCTTTCAGCAGGTTTGCGAATACCGGCAGCGGCAGGATCTTGAGCAGGAGGTTGCCCGCCTGTTCGGGGAGCAGCGGGATGCTGAAGAGCGCGTGGGCCAGGTAATCGGCACCGAGCGCCAGCGCACCGGCGCACAGCCCGATGACCAGCGGGCGCGGCGGCGCGGAGGGGGTGTCCGTGGGCCCTCGAGCTAGGACCCGGCCGGTCGCCGAAGGCCGCGGTAGGTAAGCCCCAAACCGATGACCGCGACCACGATGCCGATCACGAGCCAGAGCCGCTGCCCGGTCATGAAGCTGCCCGGCAGCGCGCCGGCCCCCTGGAGAATCCAGATCGCGCCGACCAGCAGGCCGATCACACCGAGCACCAGGCTGCCGAAACGCATCGCGCTATTACAGTACGCCCGGAGGTTTCATGGCGGCACGCTGGAATCAGCGTTGCCCAAGCCCCCACCCCGACCCTCCCCCGCCAGCGGGGGAGGGGAAAATGCTGCGGGTTACGCTTCGGCGGCGACCGCCTCCGGCGCGACGACTTCTTTTCCGGCACGGCCGCCGGCTTCGACCTTGGCCAGCGCCAGCTGCCCAATGTTGAGTCCCTGGATGGTCGCCAGGTCGCCGAGGGCGCGCAGGAAATATTGCCGACGCCGCCGCTCGACCACGCGACCGAGCTCGTGCTCGAGACCCTGGACACCGCCCTCGACGAAGGAAACCCGGAAGGGATCGGTGATTCGGGCGCGCTGCGGACCCATTTCTTCCTGGACAAGCTTCTTGGCGTCGCCGGACAGGCCCTCGTTGCTCACGATCACGCCCTCGGCTGCCTTGATCCGGGAGACTTTGGCGTTGAAGGCGTAGGCATCCGCGAGGTTGAACTCGCGATCCTTCAGCACCACCAGCACCAGGTCGCCGCTCAAGTCGAGGACGATGTCTGTCCCCTGCGGGCTGGACTCGATGATGACCTGCTCGCGACTGATGCCCAGCTTCGGAAGGATGGCTGTCGCCAGGGTGATCATCCAGCGGCCCTTGTCGTTGAGCGCGGTGGCGCGATCCGTCGGCATGATCACCTGGTCTACCCGCTCCTCGTTGAGCGGCCGGCCGCAGGCGCACTTCATCCAGTCCGGCGCCATCTTCTGCAGCTTGTTCGGGTCGTCGGTCCGCAGCACGGCGTTGCCGGTGCGCGAGCAGACGATCACGTACTCCGACTGGATCAAGCCGAGATTGCGCAGCTCGCCGAGGCGGCCGGCGACCGCGGTGCCTTGCGCCTCGCCCAGCACTTTGGGCAGATCCGAAACAGTGAGCGAGCCCACCCGTTCGAGATCGCGGATCAACGCGCGGATTTCCGGCGTGGTGAAGGCGGCCATCGCCTGGTTTTCTTCGGCGCTGGCCTCAGACGGCACCTGCCGCGACTTGCGGATGGCGTCGAAGTTGTGGCTGCCCACCGGGGCCAGGACGGGCCACGACGAGGGCGTCCCGACCTCCTGGCCGAGCACTTCCTGAGCAGCGGTGCGAATCCGTTTCAGAAAATCCGTCCGAACCTTCTCGGTGCCGGCCCGGTAGGCGACGCCGACTTCGACGAAAGCGGGCTTGGCGGCGTGCTCGAGCTCCATGAAGTGGATGTCGTCGGACCGCAGCTCGCGCAGGGTGGCCGACCCCGGGCGGCGGACACGCAACCAGCCAACCACGGGTGCCTGTCCCATGAAGAGCTCGCCTTCATCCGCGGCGGACCAGCTCTTGGTGACGTCGAACTGCAGGAACTTGTTCAGGAGGTCGATCGTGAAACTGATGCCGGCGCTGTCGAAGATGGCCTCGCGGGCGCGATAGAGCACGCCCATGAACTCGGGGCCGTTGACGCGGGAGACGATGGTCCAAAACTGGTCGCTGGTCGGCGCGATTTCCAGGCGGCGGACTTCCACAAGCAACATTCTTTCGGGCTCCTCAGCAATGAAAATGGATGAGCGGCAGCGCCACCGCCATCCTGCGCCTCCCCACGAGCCGGTTGACGGCAGTCGCCAGAATAGGGCGGAAGAATCGGTCTTGTCAAACCATTTCGCACTCGCAAGTGGTGATGGACCCAATCACCGGCCCTCGGTCACGGATTGCATACTGTGCCGGTGACGGAGAGGGACAGACTGGCGGCCGTGGGGCGGGCCGCCGGCTTGCGGCTGGCGAGCAGCGACCTGGACCGGCTGCTCCCCGCCTGGAAGCGGTACATCGCGCTGGTTGAAGAGTTGAGAGCGCAGGTGGTGCCTGAGCCGATCCACGGCGATGACTGAGTCGCCGACGGCGATGCCCATGACGGCGGTGGCCCGGGCCTTGCGGGCCCGCGCGCTTTCCCCGCTCGAGCTGGTCGATGCCTACCTGGCCCGGATCGACGCCGCGCCCGAGCTTCGCGCCTTCATCACGCCACCCGGCGCGGCGGCCCGCCGCCAGGTCCAACGCGCCGCCGAGCGGATCGCCCGCCGGGAAACCGGGGCGCTACTCGGCGTGCCGATCGCCATCAAGGACCTCTTCGCGACGCGCGGGGTGCGCACCACGGTGGGATCCAAAATCCTGCGCGACTGGCAGCCCGGCGCGGACGCCGCCGTCGTGACACGGCTCCGCAAGGCTGGCGCCATCGTCTTCGGCAAGACCAACCTTCACGAATTTGCCTACGGCGTCAGCAACGCCAATCCATGGTGGGGGGTGGCGCGCAACCCGGTCGATCCGCGGCGCAGTCCGGGCGGCTCGAGCGGGGGCTCGGCCATCGCCGTGGTCGCCGGGATGTGCGCGGCCGCCCTGGGTTCCGATACGGGCGGGTCGATCCGAATTCCGGCGGCACTCTGCGGCTGCGTCGGGCTGAAACCGACCCGGGGCGCCGTGCCGCTCCAAGGCGCCTTCCCGCTCGGGTGGTCGCTCGATCACGCCGGCTCGCTCACCCGGACGGTGGCCGACGCAAGCCTGCTGTTCCAGATCCTCTCCGGCCGGCCGGCGCCTTCCCGGGTCCGCACCCGAGGACTTCGGGTCGGGGTGGTGCGGGGCAGCATCACGGAGCGCATTCAGCCCGGCGTCCGGGCGCGGGTCGAGGCCGCCGCCCGCGGGCTCCGTCGCGCTGGACTGCGCGTGCGCGACGTCACCATCCCGGAGCTGGACTGGACCGTGGCGACCCAGTTGGTCACGCTCAGGGCCGAGGCCAGCGCCGTTCATGCGCGCTGGATCCGACAGCGACCCCGGTCGTACGGAACCGATGTGCGGGTGCGCCTGCAGCTCGGCGCGCTCGTCTCGGGGGTCGATTACGTGGTCGCCCAGCGCGCCCGCGATCGGCTCCGCGACGCGCTCGATCGCGCCTTCGATGCCGTCGATGTGCTGCTGCTCGCGACCACCCCGATCACGGCCCCCGTCATCGGCGAGCGGGTGGTCCGCTGGCGCGCCGCCGAGGAGCCCATCGACGGCGCACTGGTGCGGCTGACCTCACCCTTCAACCTCTCGGGCCTGCCGGCGCTCTCGGTGCCATGCGGCGAGGCCGGAGGATTGCCGGTCGGCGTGCAGGTGGTCGGGCGATGGAACGATGAGCCGCGGGTACTGGCGGTGGGGCAGGTGATCGAGGAGTTCGCCCAGGAGTAGCGGCCGGCACGAGCCGGCCCGACTGAGCTTTAGTAGATGAAGCCGATCAGGGGAATCGTCCCGGGAACGACGTGTCGGTAGCTGACCCGGCCCCAGCCCCCGCCCGGGTCGCCGTAGTAATTCATCTCCGATACCAGCCAGCTGCCGTCGCCGTATACCTGCTCGACGTAGGCCACGTGACCCCAGTAGGGCGACTCCCAGGTGACCATGATCGAGCCCACCCGCGGGGTCGAGCCCACCGGCCGCCCGTAGGCCTTGGCACGACCGAACCACTGCCACGCGTTGCCGCCCCAGGGCGCGGCCCGCCGGGTGTTGACGTACCAGGTGCATTGACCGAAGGGATAGAGTCCACCGCCCGAGGACCAGACCGGCGTGACGTACCACGAACGCTTGCCCACCGTGATCGTGTGCGCGTTCTGCTGCGGCACTGACGGCGGCTCCGGACCGACGCCGTAGGGCACCATCAGGTAGTCGCCCACCGGCAGCGTCTCCGGATGCCGCAGCAGGTTGAACTCGATGATCGCGTCCGACTCGGCGCGGTACTTCTGCGCCAGGCTCGTCAGGGTATCGGTCGCCGTGACCTTGACCAGCACCCCATCGACCGGCGGGATCACCACTTCCTGTCCGGCGGTCAGCCGGTCGACCAGCTTCGGGTTCGACCAGAGCAACGTATTGACGGAGAGCCCGTACCTGGTCGCCAACGTGCGGAGCGTATCCCCATCCACCGCCTGGTAATGAATGATGTCGCGATGCTTCTCGCCCGGCGGCGTCGCCGGAAGCGCGGGCACCACGAGCGATCCACTCATCGACCAGCCGATGCCATCGACAGCGCGACCGAAGGGCGCTTGGGCCAGGGCGGTGCCGGGAATCGACCCGCCGGCCATCGCCGGCGAAGCCCCCACCGGGACATGGAGCATCACCCACGGCATCGCGGCCGCCATCAGCAGCACCGCCGAGTGAGTCGCAAAGCGTGGCGCGGCGTACTTCAGAGCAAGTCCCCCTTTCCCCTCCCAACTTGCCGCCTGATCGCGGCCTATACAGGACAAACTGCCTACGCCGCTGATGGCTTGCATCGGCGCGACGAGCTATCACATGACCGTGACGCAGCCGTTACCCCCGGTGCGTAACCAAACCGCGTCGGTGCTCCCGCTCTCACGTATCCCGCTATAGAATGCGGCAATGTCCGATCCGGCGCAGATGTCCGGTCGTGACCTCGTTGAGGCCGCTTTGCGTGGCGCCGTACCGCCACCACCATATGTCCAGCTCCTCGGCATGCGCTTGACCGCCGTATCCGACGGCAGCGCGACCTTCGAGATGCCCGCGAAATCGGACTTCTACAATCCGAACAACGTCGTCCACGGTGGCGCGATCAGCTCACTGGCCGACTCCGCGATGGGCATCGCCGTGTTCAGCACGCTGAGCCCCGGGGAAGGGTTTACCACCGCCGAATTGCACGTCAACTTCCTGAGGCCGGTGACCGCGGAGTCCGGCGTGCTGCGATCGACCGGTCGGGTGATGCATCGCGGTCAGCAGGTCGCGGTGGCCGAGGCGGAGGTGCTGGACCAGCAGAACCAGGTGATCGCCCGCGCCAGCTCGACCAACCTGATCCTGCAGCGCCGTCCGGCGGCGCAGCCGTTCTCGCCACCGGCGCAACAACCGGTCGAGCCGCCGCTGATGCCGGTGCCGGCCTTCGCGCCGCCGACGATGGCCCGGCCCGTGGGTCCACCTCCATCACCACTCGAGCGAGCTCCGACACCGACCGTTTCCCCGCCACTGACCACCGAGCTCATCAGTGCAGCGCCGCTGGCCCGAACCAAACGAAAGATCCGGACGTTTGCTGGCGACATCGCTTACCTCCGAAAGGGCCAGGGTCCCGCGCTCGTCTTGCTGCATGGGATTCCGAGCTCGTCGTACCTGTGGCGTGACATGATCGACCCCCTGTCGGCGACCTTCGACGTGCTGGCGCCAGACCTGCTCGGTTACGGGGATTCCGACAAGCGGCTCGACGCGGATCTATCGATCGCGGCGCAGGCGCGCTACGTGGTGGCGTTCATGGAATCGATCGGCGTGCACCAGGCCGCGGTCGTCGGACATGACATCGGTGGCGGCGTGGCGCAACTGATGGCCGTCGACGAGCCGCAACGGGTGGCCCGGCTCATTCTGATCGACAGCGTGGTCGACAACAACTGGCCGGTCAACGATATCGCCCGCCTGAAGGAACCGGTCTGGGACCAGATCATGGTCAACATCGACCTGCGCAACGGATTGCGCAAAGGACTCGAGGCGGGGCTCGTGACCGAGGGACGGGTCACGGATGAGCTCGTCGATGAGTGGACCCGGCCCTTCCAGGATCTCGGCGGACGGCGCGCCTACTTGCGGGCCGCCCGCGCCCTCAACAATCGGGACCTGACCAGCCGGTCGAAACACATCGAAGAGATCGCCACGCCCACGCTGATCCTCTGGGGTGCGAATGACAAATTCCTGGAGTCGCGCTGGGCCGACACCTTGAAACACAAGCTTGGCGACACCACGGTCGAGATCATCGATCCGGGCGGCCATTTCCTCCCCCTCGACCGGCCGGATGCGGTGACGGAAGCGATTACGCGGTTTCTGACGACGCGGTAAGACGCCCTCCCCGACCCTCCCCACAAGGGGGAGGGAGCGTTACGTGCGGCGAGCGAGCAGCTCGTCCACGCAGGACGCCGGCGTCGCGGTCCACTGGGCGAGCCGGATCAAGGGGGTGACGGCCGGGCCGTGAAAATCATCGCCGCCGGTCGCCACCCAGCCGTAGGAGGCGGCGGTCTTCGCGAACCGATCCATCAGCGCCGCACTTTTTGGTCCGTAGGGATCGTCTGTGGCCTGCGGATAGGTCACCTCCAGCCCCAGCACGCCGGCGACGGCGCAGCTGCGGAACAGCACCTCGAGGTCCGGAACGTGGGTGTAGACGCCGGGGTGCGCCAACACGCTCACCCCGCCGGCCGCGGCGATCAGGTCGACGGCCTCATCCAGGGGCAGGTCCTTCGCGCGCGGAACATGCGCCGCGCCACCGGGCCCCATGACCGCGTACAGCTCCTCGCGCTTCACGTCAGGCTGGGCGGCCTCGATGGCGGCCACGATATGCGGCTTGCCAACGTTGCCGCGGGCGCGGGCGCGCACCGCCTCCCAGTCGACCGGGAACCCGGACGCCGCCAGCCGCTGCACCGTCTCTCGCTTCTGCGCCTCGCGCATTTCACTGGCCTCGTGCAGCCGATTCCGGAGCCGGCGATTGTTCAGGGCGAAGCCGTATCCGAGCAGGTGCACCTCGACCAGCCCGCGGCGCGGCTCATCCTCGATCGACAACTCGACGCCCGGGATCATCGTCGCGCCGTGGCCTTCCAGGCCGCCGAGGTCGTCGATACCGGCCAGGGTGTCATGGTCGGTGAGGGCGATCACCCGAAAGCCGGCAGCCGCATGCGCCGCGACCACCTCCCGCGGTGGCAACTCCCCATCGCTGAAGATCGTGTGCAGGTGCAGGTTCGCCCGCCCGTTGGATACCTCAGCCAATGGTCGCCCATTGTATGTGGTATGCCCCACCCTGCCCTCCCCCGGTGGGAGCCTGAAAGTGCGGCGTGATATAACCGTGGGCGCCCTCTCATGAGTTCGGACCGCCAGCCGCCGCTCAGCCTCGTCCGCCACCTGGTGGTCGGCAATCTCGACAAGCCGCTGTTCGAGCTGATCGACCGCGCGCTGGCCTGCCTGATCCAGGGGCTCGGCGCCCGGGCGGCGTTCTACGGCAAGATCGACGAGAATACCCTCGAGATCCTCGCGGCCCAGGTGGAGAGCGGGCCGGCCATCGAGCCGGGCTTCCGAATGCCCCTCGAGGCAACCTTTGCGGCGGTCGAAGAGGATGCGCAGGGGGGCATCACGAACATCCGTGACGCCACCAGGAGCCAGCCGCACAAGAGCCTGCCGATGCGGCAGCGGCTCGGCATCGTCAGCTACCTGGGCGCCCCCTTGCGCAACGGCCGCCGGGAGGTGATCGGCACCCTGGCGGTGCTCGGTGAGGGCGCGCGCACCTTCACCGATGCGGACCAGGACCTGCTGCTGGTCGTGGCCGGCCTGCTGGCGTCGCGGCTGCGGCCGGAGGCGCCGCCGGCCAACGGCCAATCGCGCACCCCGGTATCGGCCGTGCGATTGGCGTCCCAGGAAGTCAAGGAGCCGCTCGCGATTCTGCGTGGCTATGCCGACATGCTCCGCAAGAACGAGGTTCCCCCGGAGAAGCTGCCGGAGGTGGCGCAGCGTCTCGCGGCGCAGTCGGAGACTCTGATGCGGGTCGCGGACCAGGTGTTGTTGTTGTCCCGCCTGCCACTCGAGCTGGCGTTCACTGTGCGCGTCTCGCTGGCCGCGGTCGCCCAGTCCGCCGCGCAGCGGATCCGCGAGCGATTGCTCGGGGCCGGGATGGAGCTGCGGCTCCAGCTGGACACTCAGGCGGAGGTCTGGGGCGATGCCACGCTGCTCGAAGCGGCGCTGGACGAAATGCTCCACAACGTGATCCAGCACGCCGAGAGCGCGACGGTGGTGCAGCTGCGATTGCGTCCGTCTGGTGCCGAGCGAAGCCAACTGATCGTCAAAGACGACGGCCCCGGCATGTCCGCGGATCGGCTGGCCGAGCTCTTCAGTCCGCTGGCCGATGAGCAGCCGGCGCGCGGCCAGGGCCTCGGCCTCTTCCTGTTGCGGCGGGTGGCCGAGGCGCACGGAGGTCGGGCCTGGGCGAACAGCCTCGAAGGCAAGGGGACGACCTTTTATCTCGAGCTGCCGGTGGCATCCCCCAGTGGCGATACCGTGCGTGCGTCGGCGGTTGCCGGCAAGACGCCGGCGTGACCGTCCGACTCAAAAAGACGGCGCCCGCCCGAACCGCACGCTGCGACGATCCGCCGCCTCCCGGACTGCTCGAAGGTATCGAGCAGTTCAACCGCCAGGAGTTTTTCGAACAGCATGAAACGCTGGAAGCCATCTGGATCAAGGAGCCGGACGCGGTCCGCTACCTCTACCAGGGCATCCTGCAGGTTGGGGTCGGCTTTTATCACTGGCGGCGTGGAAACTGGCGGGGCGCCGTCGCCAAGCTTGGCCACGGGCTCAGCAAGTTGGAGCCCTATCGGCCGGCTTGTATGACGATCGATGTCGAACGGCTGGTGGCCGAGACCGTCGCCCTGCGGGAGCAGCTGGAGCAGCGCGGCGCGGCTGATCTTCCTCCCTTTCCGCCGCCCGGGTTACCACGCGTTCACCGCACCAACGAGACGGCGTAGGCCCGCCGTCACGGGGCGCGCGACATCGTTACGAATATCGATTCTGCCGGCTGCGTATTACTGGGACATGAGCCGCGAGGCCTAAGCCCGAACCAAGCTTTCCCTCCCCCATTAAGAGAAAGGCGCTCGCCACCCGAGCGCCTTTTTCATTTCTCCCTCCGGCAGCTGGCGCCCGTCTAATCGGAGCCCCAGGATCGCGGCGCCATCCCGCCAGCTCTCGTCCCCACGGCCGATGGATTCTTCGAGCAGGCGCAGCGCCCGAGGGCTGTCGAGGTCGTCCTCCAGGGCAGCCCGGACAGCAAGGTCGCGTGGAGCCGCCGCCGGCCGCGAACCGCGAGCCGCCTCCTGCAGGCGCCGCGTCCAGGCGGCGGCATCGTCGAGCTTATCCTCGGTGTAGGCCCAGGCTTCGCGATAGTGGTGGCGAAGCAGCAACACCCGGATGCTGTCGGCGTCGTACCGCTGCAGCAGGTCGCGCACCAGCACCAGGTTGCGCAATGACTTGCTCATCTTTTCGCCCTGGTAGCGAAGCATGCCGACATGAGCCCAGATGCGGGCGAAGGGACGCACCCCGGTCGCCGCTTCGGATTGGGCGATTTCGCTGTCGTGATGCGGAAAGATCAGGTCGGCGCCGCCGCCGTGCACATCGACCTGCTTGCCGAGGTTTTCGAGCGCCATCGCCGAGCATTCGATGTGCCAGCCGGGGCGCCCGTCGCCCCAGGGGCTGGGCCAGCAGGGTTCGGGGGCGGCGCTCGCCTGCCACAGGATGAAATCCAGTGGGTCCTGCTTGCGCGGATCGTTGGGATCCGCGCCACGCTCCGCCGACAGTTTCACCATCTGCTCGCGGCTCAGCCGGCTCAGCCGCCCATAGTCCGTGACGCTCCCCACCCGGAAGTAGACGTTGCCGTCGCGCTGGTAGGCGTGACCCTGCGCCTCGAGCCGACGGATGAGCTCGGTGATCTTTGGGATGGTCTGACTGGCCCGGGGAAACACGTCGGGCGCGAGCACGTTGAGGGCGGCCATGTCGGCCTCATAGAGGGCCGTTTCCTTTGCCGCCAGATGCTCCCAGGTGGTCCCCAGCTCGCGAGCCCGCCGAATGATGTCGTCATCGATGTCGGTCACGTTCTGCACGTAGCGGACGGGTTGGCCCGAAGCCCGCAGGGTGCGCACCAGGACATCGAAAACGACGTAGGTAAAGGCGTGGCCGAGGTGGGTGGTGTCGTAGGGCGTGATCCCGCAGACGTACAACCCGACCGGGCGATCGCCGGGCTCCAGCGGCTGCACCGCGTCCGTTTCGGTATTCCGCAGCCGCATCGTGATGAATGTATACGAAAGCTTGAGCCTTCAAGAAAGGGCGGCGATCCTTCGTTGAAGGGGTGTGATCCGAATCCCGAAAGGACGGCAGGAGCAGCTGCTGACGGCGCTCGTCAGCACCCTGGTGCTGATGAGCCTTGTCGCCCTGATCCCGGCAGCCGCTCAGCGACTGACCGCGCGGCCTGCCGCAACGCCCCGACCCACGCCGATGCGCACCGCCCCGCCCGCCGCGGTGCTGCTGCCCGACGAGCGCGACCGTGCCCTCGACGGCGTGATGACGATCGTCAATGACCACACCTTCGGCACGGCATTCCTGATCGATGCCCAGGGGGACTTCGTGACCGCGGCAAGCCTGGTCAGCGGCAGCGCCAGCCTCCGCCTGGTGGACAACACCGCGGGCATGCACTCGGTCCGCGTGATGGGCATCGATGCGGCGCAGGGCCTCGCGCTGGTGCGCACCCCGGTCTTCGCCACCCCCCTGACGTTGGGGAATCCGGCAAGCCTGCAGCCCAACGATCCCGTGGTGCTCCTGGCCAGTCCCAAGATCGAGAATCTCCAACCGACCACACCGGCCGTGGTTACCGATCCCACGGAAACCACCCTGGTCCTAAAGGTCGATCAGGTGCCCGGAAACCTGGGCGGGCCGATCGTCGGGCCGGGGGCGCGCGTCATGGGCGTCGTCATCCGCACCGGTATCGCCCTGCCGATCACCCAGGCGGCGGCCGACATCGCACAATGGCGCGGCCAGCCTGGCATCCTGCTGCCGCTGGCGCCGATGCCCTCCAACCTGGTGCTGCGCGGCACGGACAGCACCAGCACACCGGCGGCGGGGCTCAGCATCCAGTCCGTCAGCCCCTCGCGGGCGTCGACGGCGCACGACACGGTGGTCACCATCCGGGGAAGCGGCTTTGTCGCCGGGCCAGTGCTGCGCGTTCGATTCAATCCGGTCGCCAGCCAGGTGGGCGCCTTCGACGGGCTGGCCGCGACGCTGGTCAACGCATCGACGCTGACGGTCAAGGTTCCCGCCGGACGCATGGTGGCGGACTACACCATTCAGCTGATCAATGGCGACGGCAGCGCGACCCACTCGGGGATCGCCTTCACCGTGACGTCCTGATGGGGCGGCGACCGTAGACTATCGCCGTGCCGACGGCGCCACGGACCTCTCCCCTGCTCCTGGTCGTGAGCGCGTTGTTTGTGACCGTCCTCCTGACATCGAATCTGATTGCGGTCAAGCTCGTCGCCTTCGGCCCGTGGACGTTGCCGGCCGCTGTCATCGTCTTCCCCCTGTCCTACCTGTTCGGCGACGTCTTGACCGAGGTCTATGGCTACGCCGCGGCGCGACGCGTCATCTGGCTTGGTTTTGCCAGCAACCTGATTTTTGTGCTGTTCATCGTGGCGGCCGGTGCGCTCCCGGGTGCGTCGGGCGCCTGGAGACCCGGCGACCAGGCCGCCTTTGATCGCATCCTCGGCTTCACCCCGAGACTGCTGGTGGCATCCTTCATCGCCTACGTCGCGGGCGAATTTCTCAACTCCTTCGTGATGGCACGGCTCAAGGTCGCGACCCAGGGTCGCTGGCTATGGAGCCGAACCATCAGCTCCACCCTGATCGGCCAGGGCGTCGACTCGGCGATCTTTATCACGATCGCCTTCGCCGGTGTTCTCCCCGGCGGCATCCTGCTGCGCACCATCCTTTATCAATGGGCGTTCAAGACGGCCTATGAAATTGTGGCCACGCCGCTGACCTACGCCGTCGTTGCGTTTCTCAAGCGACGGGAGCGCCAGGATCCATTCGATATCGGCACCGACTTCAATCCTTTTCGGCTCGCCGGCGGATAAGACTCCAGCTCGACCTGCCACCGGTAGGATTGACGCCATGAAATACGGTGCCAAGATGATCGCCGAGTCGACGCTGGAGGCGGTCGAGAACGACAACCCGCAGCGCGATTACGAGATCGACTTCACCATCCCGGAGTTCACCTGCCTCTGCCCCCGGTCGAACTTTCCCGACTTCGCCACCATTCGCATCCGCTACATCCCGGACCAGAAGCTGGTGGAGCTGAAGTCGCTCAAGCTCTATATCAACAAGTTCCGCGACCAGGAGCTGTTCCACGAGACGGCGGTCAACCGGATTCTGGACGACCTGGTCAGCCTGCTCGACCCGCGCTCCATCGAGGTCGTCGGTGACTTCAACGTCCGGGGCAACATCAAGACGGTCGTCACCGCCCGCCACGCCCAAAAGGGGTACTCGCCCAACGGGGAAAGCCGCTCGTAGCTATCGTCGGGCAGGCATCCATAAAAATCTTCGATAGATACAATAGAAGCGATTTTGCAACGCGTCCAGCCATTCCTATTCCAGGAGCCATCATGAAGGTCGAGCAGCGACCCACCGAAAGCAAACCGAGGGGCACGCTTTCGGACAAGCCGGCCCTGCTCCGGCTCTACCGGGAGATGCTGCTGGTCCGCCGGTTCGAGGAAAAGACCGCCGAGATGTACCAGGCGGCCAAGATTGGCGGCTTCTGCCACCTCAATATCGGCGAGGAGGCGACGATCGTCGGAACGATCTCCTCCTTACGGCCGGACGACTACGTCTACAGCACCTACCGAGAGCATGGCCACGCCATCGCCAAGGGGATCGAGCCCAACGCCGTGATGGCCGAGCTCTTCGGCAAGGAAACCGGCACCTCACGCGGTCGCGGGGGCTCGATGCACCTGTTCAGCCAGGAGCATCGGTTTTACGGCGGCTATGCCATCGTCGGCCAGGCGCTGCCCATCGCCTGCGGCACCGGCTATGCCATCAACTACCAGGAAAAAGACGAGGTGGTGATGAGCATCTTCGGCGATGGTGCCACCAACATCGGCGCCTTCCACGAGTCGCTCAACGTCGCCAAGCTCTGGCGCCTGCCGATCGTGTTCGTCTGCGTCAACAACCTCTATGGGATGGGCACGGCCGTCAACCGCGCCTCGGCCGTCACCGAGATCTGGAAGAAGGCCTGCGCCTACGACATGACCGGCGAGCGGGTGGACGGGATGGACGTGCTGGCGGTGCGCCGCATCACTGACCAACTCGTTGAGCAGGCCCGCGAGAAGCACGAGCCCAGCCTGCTGGAATGCGTCACCTATCGCTATCGCGGACACTCGATGTCCGACCCGGACACCTATCGGGGCAAGGACGAGATCAAAGAGTGGCAGGGGCGCGACCCGATCCTCACGTTGGGCGAGCACCTGAAGCAGCAGAAGCTGCTGACGGACCAGGAGATCCAGAAAATCGACGAGGACGTCACCGCCGAGGTCGAGGCCGCGGTCAAATTCGCGGAGGAGAGCCCGGAACCGGAGCCGAAGGACCTCTATCGCGATGTCTACGCCGACCAGGGTGCCGCCTGATGCCCGTCCTAACCATGCGCGACGCCCTCAACCAGGCATTGCGCGAGGAGATGAAGCGCGACGAATCGGTGTTCCTGCTCGGCGAGGACATCGGCCTTTACGACGGCTCATTCAAGGTTACGCGCGGCTTGTGGAAGGAGTTCGGGGAAAAGCGGGTGCTCGACACCCCGATCGCCGAAGAAATCATTATCGGGACCGCCATCGGCGCCGCGATGTCCGGGCTTCGCCCGGTGGCCGAGATGATGACCGTCAACTTCATCATGGTGGCGATGGACCAGGTGGTCAACGCCGCGGCCCACATCCGCTACATGTTTGGCGGCGGGACGAAGGTACCACTGGTGATCCGGACGCCCGGGGGCGGCGGCCATCAGCTGGGTGCCCAACACTCGCACAGCCATGAGAACTGGTTCGCCCACGTTCCCGGGCTGAAAGTCGTTGCCCCGGGCACTCCCGCCGACGCCAAGGGCATGCTGAAGTCGGCGATTCGCGACGACAATCCGGTGATGTTCGTGGAGAACGAAGGTACCTACGCCGTCAAGGGCGAGGTGCCCGACGGTGAGCATCTGGTGCCGCTGGACAAGAACGACGTCAAGCGATCCGGCGACGACATCACCATCTGCGCGCATTCGCGGATGCTGATCGTCGCCATGGACGCCGCCGCCGAGCTCGAGAAGGGGGGCATCAGCGCCGAAGTGGTCGATATGCGGGCGTTGCGTCCGCTCGACATGGCCCCCGTGATCGAGTCGGTGAAGAAGACGAGCCGGCTGATCACCGTCGAGGAAGGCTGGCGCTCCTATGGCGTGGGCGCGGAGATCGCCAGCCGCGTCTATGAGGAAGCGTTCGACTACCTCGATGCCCCGGTCGCCCGAATCGGCGCCGCGGAAGTCCCAGCGCCCTACAACAAGCGGCTGGAGAAGATTGCCTTCCCCGGCAAGGCCGACGTGGTCGTAACCGCCAGGGCCATGCTCGGAAAGAACTAAGAGGCCGGCGCCGATGGCCAACGTCCAGATGCCGCGCCTGTCGGACTCGATGGAGACCGGCAAGATCCTGCGCTGGCTGAAGAAAGAAGGCGAAGAGGTCAAAAAGGGCGAGCCGCTGGTCGAGATCGAGAGCGACAAGGCCAACATCGAGGTGGAGGCGTATGCCTCAGGCAAGCTGAGCAAGATCGTCGTCCCCGAAGGCGAGAGCGCACCGATCGGTGCCGTCATCGCCGAGATTGGTGGCGACGGCGAGGCTTCGTCGCAGGCTGAGAAGCCGGCCGCACCAAAGGCGCAGCCCGAAGCCGGCGAACCGGAGCAAAAAGGAAAGGCGCCTGCCGCGGAGGCGCCGAGGCCGCAGGCCACCAACGCTGAGGCGCACGTCGCGCAAGCCGAAAAGGCGATGGCGACCAGCGCGAAGAAGCAAGACGCCGGCCCCGAAGCTGGCGGCGGCGAGCAATACCCGCAAGGCGGGCCGGACGATCGAACCGAAGTCGGCGCGGCCGCACAGGCCGCGCTGAATGTGATCCGGCGTCCGGCGGAACAACAGGACGGCGAACGGCAGAAGGTTTCTCCCGTGGCCCGGCGCCTCGCCGAGGAGCAGGGCGTCGACTTGAGCCGCGTGACGGGGTCGGGTCCGGGCGGCCGAATCACGAAAGAAGACGTCGAGGCTGCGGCCCATCGCGGTCCCACCCCCTCCCCGAAGCCCACGGCGAGACCCAAAGCCGAGGTCGAAGTCGTCGAGCTGTCGAAGATGCAGGCGACCATCGCGATGCGCCTCGCCCAGAGCAAATTCTCCGCCCCGCACTTCTATGTCACATCGGAGATCGCGATGGACGACGCCGTCCGTCTCCGGCAGATGTTCAACGAAGCGGTGGGCAAGGACGAAGCGATCAGTATCAACGACCTGGTCGTCAAGGCGGTCGCCCTGGCGCTGACGAAATTCCCGGAGGTCAATGCATCGTGGGCTGATGGACGGATCGAACGCAAACGCGACGTCAATATCGGGATCGCCGTCGGGCTCCCCGATCGGCTGATCGTGCCGGTGCTCCGCAACGCTGACCAGAAGCCACTCAAGGACATTGCTCGCGAGTCGAAGCAGTTGATCGAGCGAGCCCGGAGTAACAAAGCAGCGGCGCAAGACTACGTCGGCAACACCTTCAGCATTTCCAACCTGGGGATGTACGACGTCGACCAGTTCACCGCCATCATCAATCCACCGGACTCGGGCATCCTGGCGGTTGGATCAATCGAGGACAAGCCGGTCGTCAAGGACGGCCAGGTGGTGCCTGGGAAGCGGATGCGGGTCACGCTATCCGTCGATCACCGGGTCTTTTATGGCGTGACCGCTGCGCAGTTCCTGCAGGAGGTCAAGCGCCTGCTGCAGAGCCCGATGGCCCTGGTTCTTTAGATCGCGGCCGCGGCCGCCCGACCTGCGATCCGCCCGGAAAACAGGCAGCCGCCCAGGAACGTACCCTCCAGCGATCGGTAGCCGTGCATGCCGCCGCCCCCGAAGCCGGCTACCTCGCCGGCGGCGTAGAGGCCGGGCAGCGGACTGCCGTCCGTGCCCAACACCCGACTAGACAGGTCCGTCTGCAGGCCACCAAGCGACTTCCTGGTCAGGATCCGCAGCCGCGCGGCGATCAACGGACCGGCAGCTGGATCCAGCAACCGGTGCGGCTTCGCGACCCGGATCAGGCGATCACCGAGATAGCGCCGCGTGGCGCGAATTTCCCGCACCTGCGCGTCGCTGGTGGCCGGGTTGTCGATCTCCCGATCACGGGCAGCGATCGCTTCTTCCAGCTTTTGCAGGTCCAGTCGGGCTTCGGGCGCCAGGGCATTCATCCGATCCACCAGCTCGGCGAGATTCGGCGCGACGACAAAGTCAACGCCGTGCTGCTTGAACGCTTCGACCGGACCCGGGCCCGACCTCGATACCGCCCGTTGGAGGAGCAGCCGAATGTCTTTGTTCGTCAGATCCGGATTCTGCTCCGAACCGGAGAGCGCGAACTCGCGCTTGATGATCCGCTGGTTCAGCACGAACCATGAATGATCACACCCCGTCTTCATCAGGTGCTCCAGCGTTCCGAGGGTGTCAAAACCGGGAAACAGCGGGGCTGGAAGTCGGTTGCCCAGGGCATCGAACCAGATCGAGGACGGACCCGGGAGGATGCGGATGCCGTGGTCCGGCCAGATCGGTTTCCAGTTCTGGATCCCTTCGACGTAGTGCCACATCCGGTCGCGGTTGATGAGGTTGGCGCCCGCACCCTCCGCAATCACCAGCATCCGGCCGTCCACATGCGCCGGAACGCCGCTGAGCATCTGACGCGGCGGCTGACCCAACCGCGCCGGCCACATTTGGCGAACCAGGTCATGGTTGCCGCCAATCCCTCCCGAGGTGACGATCACCGCCTGCGCCCGCAGCGCGAACTCACCGACCGGAACGCGCGAGCTGGGGCGGCCCCGCTCGACAGCGCTGGCTTCAAGCACCACCCCCTGGACGCCATCGACAGTTCCAGCGGTAAGCGTTAGAGCGTCGACTCGGTGTCGAAACCTGAGCGTCACGGTTCCGCGCGCCGCCGCCTCCCTCACCCGGCGCTCGAATGGCGCAACTACCGCCGGGCCGGTCCCCCAGGTGATGTGAAACCGAGGGACAGAGTTGCCCGGACCGCTCGCGCCATACCCGCCGCGCTCGGCCCAACCAACGATCGGGAAAAATCGAATACCCTGCTGACGCAACCACGACCGCTTCTCGCCTCCGGCAAAAGCCACGTAAGCCTCAGCCCATCGGCGTGGCCACTCGTCGTCCTCCCGGTCGAAGCCGGCGGTGCGCAGCCAGTCCCCCAACGCGCGCTCGACCGAGTCGTGAACCCCGAGCCGCCGTTGCTCGGGTGAGTTGACGAGGAACAGCCCGCCGAAAGACCAGAACGCCTGACCGCCCAACCAGGGCTCCGGCTCCTGCTCGAGCAGGATTACCCGGCGACCGGCGTCCGCCAGTTCGGCGGTGGCGACCAGCCCGGCGAGGCCCGCACCGACGACGATCACATCGGCGTCGGCGCTCACGAGATCGAAGGCTACTACTGGGCCGTGACTACGCGGCCCTCCCGATGGGCCGCTCGAGGTCGATGGGCATGCCGACCCGCTCGGCGAGGGCCTGCAGCGCATCGATGCGATAAAAGATCGCGGGGGTCACGATGGCGTCGCTCGTGTCCCGGCGCCGAAAGTGCAGCGTTGGGAACACCCACACACCCATGCCTCGGCCTGTGTAACGATGCCAGACAGTCCGAACCTCGGCGAGATCAGCAAGTTGGCAGAGGCGCACACCACCAAGTGGGCCAACGCAGCCCACGATGTCTTGCTGGACAAAGAGCCTGATATTCCGGTTCGCGGCATAACAGGCGAGCACGACCACGCCGAAGAGGCCCAGGAAAACGAGCGCCCCGTTCGCAACATCGGAATCGCGCATGGCGATCGCGCTGCTCCAAACGACTGCGCCGAAGATTTCGCACACCAGGGCAATACCACCGATCAGCTTGAACAGGGCGCTGCTCGGCACCACGACCGCTTCGGCTGACTCGGTCACGCCCGTCACCTCGTTCGATGCGGTCCCCTTACGAGCGCGACTCCTCTTGCGCAATTCGAGGAAGAGGATTGGCGGCGCGGCGAACATACCGATAATCACGAATAGGATCGCCAGGCCGACTGCATTATCGGCGGAAGAAATGGCCGGTGCAGCCCAGAACAGCATGAGAGCGCAACGACGTGGGGACCGAGGTCCTTTCTAGGATAGGATCGGACGCCGCTGGGGAGGAGGAAGGAAATGGCTCTTCAAGGACAGGTCGCCGTCGTTACTGGAGCCGGCCAGGGAATCGGCAAGGCCATCGCCACACGTTTTGCCAGCGAAGGGGCCGACATCGGCATCATCGATGTCAACGGCGAGAAGGCACAGGCGACCTCGGAAGATATTCGACGCATCGGGCGCAACGCTCTGGTGTCCGTTGCGGACGTCGCGAACTTCCACGCGGTCGAGGCAGCAATCGCCAAGATCGTTGGCGAGCTTGGCCGTCTGGACATCCTCATCAACAACGCAGGAATCGAGAAACGCGCCCCGTTCCTGGAGATCACTCCCGAGGATTGGCAACGACAGCTGGACGTAAATCTGTCGGGGACGTTCTTTTGCATGCAGCTGGCGGCACGCGAGATGGCGAAGCGGGGCTACGGAAGAATTGTGAATCTGTCGTCTGTGGCCGGCCTGATCGGACCGATTGATCTCGCCGCATACGGCGCCGCAAAGGCAGGCATCGTCGGGCTCACACGAGCCGGCGCTTTGGACCTCGCTGACTTCGGGATCACCGTGAACGCCATCGCGCCCGGCCCAATCGAGACCGAGCTGATGCTTGGCGTCTGGACCGCCGAAGCCTTGCGCGAGCGGCCGCAGCACGGGGCGATCGCGCGATTTGGCACGGTTGATGAGATCGCCGCCTCAGCGCTGTTTCTCGCGTCGCCCGAGTCCGGCTTCATCACCGGGGTCACGCTCTCGATCGATGGGGGCGCCGCGGCTGCAGGCGCCTACATGGTTGAGAAATATCGGCGTCGGAAGGCCAGCGGCAAGCCGATCGGAGCTTAGATTGAGGAGCACTGACGGCTTGACGGTGCTACGCCTACCTGGGGCGATTAGCTGACGTCATCCAGCGCGGTGGCCGCCGGCCTGTTCCGTGCAACGCTTCGGCCGGCGGAGGCCTGAGCGCACTACGCTTCACCTGGTTGTCGTGATGCTCACGGTTCTTGATGCGACACCGCCAGCTGGCGCCGTCATCGGTGCTGCAGCCGGCGTGTGTTTGATTCTTTTCTTGGCCGCGATTGCAGGCACGCGGCGAATGAGAATCGGGGGCGCCGATCCTCCCCTCCTGAAGCGACGGCTGCGTTTCAGCTACTTCGCGATCGCTTGGGCGTTTCTATTACCACTCGCGATGCTTGGCCTTTGGCTGACCGGTCACGCGCTTATCGCTGTATTGGTCCTCATCGCCTACGCCATACTGGCGCTGAGCTTCAGCATGCTCGTAGCAGTCCTCCGGGCGAGGCATCAGGATCGTCAGGATCGCACGAGTAAAGTTCGGCCCTCCTAGGATGGCATGATCCAATCGCCCCGGTCGGCGCTATCGGTGTTGTGACCGGGTTCTAGCCGCCGATCGCTTTACCCAGCAGGCGCATCATCTGGCGCCAGGACAACGCGTCGCGAATTCGGTCGATCCGCCTGCGCTGCGGTTGGGTGATCTCCGGCTTGTAGGTGGCGCCGAACTCGCTCGCGTAGGCGATCAGGTCCTTCATCTCAAGCAGTGGGATCGCGTACTCCTTGGTGACCTCCTCGAGCAACGCCGCGGTACGCTGCTGCACGCTGGGGCTCTCCGGCCGGCACAACGCCAGCGGCCGGGCGTGCTGGGCTCGCATCCCTTCCGGGTGAATGACGACTCGGCCCCAGCAGAGCACGGCGCCGCCGAACATGTACGGCTCCTCCCGAAGCGCGCGCGTCATCGGGGCGATGTCGTGGTAGGCGTAGATCCCACAGCTGCAGCCCGGCTCCGGCGAGACCCGGGCTTCGTCCGGCCGGTGCAGGCCGGCGCGCGCCAGCCGGAGTCCGGGGCGGGTCTGACACTCAGCATCGAGGGTTTCCAGCGGCGGCCAGAGGGTCTCGGCCACCGGGGATTGCAACCGGCCACGCGTCCAGGCGTCGTCCGGGTCCACCCGCCAGAACCGATAGCCGACCGCAGGGTTCACGCGGGCGTCGTCGCCGGCACCTCTACTTCCCTCTCCGTCCGCTCGGGTTCCCGCTCGGGCGCCAGCAGCGGTTCGGATGCAGGTTCCGGTATCTCGACGACCCTGACGGGTTTACTGGTGAAGCCCATCGCTACCCCCGTTTTAACACTGACAGGGGCGAGAGGGGCAGGGGCCTATTGCGAAGAGGCGGCCCGGCGATCAGCTCCGAGTGGCTGGCCCGCTCAGCGCCAGCTCGCCGCGCCTCATGCCCACGGTCTCGGTCGCCGGTGCATTGTGCGCCCGCTGTAGATACGACTGGGCCCTGGTAACCTCGCCAGTCAGCGCATCGACCGTCTTCTGCATGCTGTCGAGCGCTTGCAGCTTGTACGCGTCGATCATATCCATGGTGGCGTAGATGTTGGCGAAGGCCGCCTGCAACTTCTCGACGCCGACCGTCGCGCTGGCCGCCTGTTCGTGAATCGGCCCCGACTGTTCCTTGAGCAATTCCGACGTTGACTCAATCATGTTGCTGGTCGTGGTGTTGAGCGCAGCGATCTGGCTTAAGACCAGCTTCTGGTTGGTCAGAGCCTGGGCTACGATCACAGCCGTCCTTAGCGCGGAGACCGTTGTGGTGGTGGCCCGGTCGACGCCCTTGACGAGCTCCAGGTTGTTCTTGCGAACCAACTCCAGGGCGAGATAGCCCTGGGCATTGACGGCGAGTTGGGTCAGCAGGTCCTGCCGCTTCTGCCGAACGTAGAACAGCACGTCCTCGCGCAGCGCCTTAGCCCGCTCGGCGTCGGTCTGCCCGATCTGGTCGATCTGTGCCTCGAGCGCGGCGTCCAGCTTGCCGACCATATAGATGTACTGCTCGAGCCTGCCCTTGATGTCCCACGCGTTGACTTTTTCTTGCTCGATCGCCGCGTTGTCCTGGCGCAACTCATCCTGGCCGTGGTAGAGCGCCTGGATGATCGCGTTGAGATGGCCCTGCGCCGACTGGTAGCGGGCGAAATAGTCGCGCAGTCGGTTGCCGAATGGAATCATCCCAAACAGGCGCTTTTGGCTGAGCAGCCCCTGCTGCGACGGATCAAGATCCTCCACCGTATGCCGGAGGTCGACCAGGGACCTGGACACGGTCGCCCCTTTACTGAACGGTCCGGATTCGACCGCCTTGACTGGCTTGTCGAGCAGCCGGTTGGAGACGCTCGCGGATTGGCGGATCTCCTCGTCGCCCATGGTGTGGATGGCGTTCACCTTGTTCGCAAAGTCCGTGGAGTGGGGATCCAGTGACACCAACGACGTGATGTAGCCGTTGACCATCACCTCTATCTTTTCTGCCGTCGCCGGGTCAACCTGCACCAGGCGGGCCGCTTCGGCATCGGTGATGGTCGCCACCGGCTGGGGCGATACCAGGGTCAGGGCGCCGCTCGAAGCCGAGACTTCGGGGGTGGTCGGCGGATTGATGCTCACGATATCGCTCCTTTTATGTGCTCCAGATCGGGCGCCGCCGGCCGCAACAGTCTCGCCCATGCTTATACCCGGCTTCGCCGCCGGCAAACGCGCGGCTGACCCCTATACTTCGCCGAAGCGTGCCGCCCGCGTTGCTGGCTGACGTGCGAGATGCTTTCCAGCACCTCGAAAAGCGCCATCTCGACCTCGGATCCTGAACGGCGTCGCGCTTAGGTCAGCGACCCTTAGAAGCCGCGGGTCAATCGCCAGCCGAGATCCGGCCCGTTGATCGGCGCAGCAGTGATCAAGGGGATCTCGGCCCGGTGGTCAGCCGCGGTCACGATCAAGGTGCCGACCCGCGAGCCCGCGGGCAAGGTGGGTGGCAGCTCAGACAGCGTGATGCGGCGGGTGATGGTGGTCCCATCGAGCAGCACCCAGGCCACGGCCTGGCTCGCCACGATGTCGCCCGCCTCATCCCAAGCCGTGCGGTAGCGCGCCACGATATCGCCGCGCCGCGCCACGGCGCGCAGATGCAGCACCGGTCCGGTCGCGTGCAGCAAGGCGCTGGTGGCGGCGAAGGCGCCGGCCAAGGCGTTCGGCTGGCCCAACACGGCGCCGTAGACGCGGGTGGCCACGGCGTCGACCGTCAAATCGGCCGCAAAGACGAAACAGCCCCCGGCCTGATCCGTATGGCCCGTCTTGATGCCGATGACGCCAGCCTGGCCGAGCAAGGTATCGAGGTTGTGAATGACGCCGGCGACCGGCAGTGTGGCCTGCGATTGGCCGACGATCTGGGCGAACACCGGCAGGCGCATGGCCGTCCGGGCCAGGGTGATGAGATCGGCCGGGATGCTGACGCTTTGCGCCGAGAACCCGCTGACGTCGGCGTAATGCGTGGCACTCATTCCCAGCGCCGCGGCGCGGGCATTCATTCGGCCCAAGAACGCCGGGACGCCACCCGCGTCCCAATTCGCCAGCAGGTCCGCGAAGTTGCTGCCGGATGGAAGGAGCAGTCCCTGCAGGAGCTGATATTCGGTGAGTTGCTCTCCGGCGACGACCGGCACCACCGACTCGCCCTGGTTGCGTTCGGCGAAATAGGTCGCGACGTCGGCGCGGCTCACGGTCAGGACCGGCCCCGCCGCATTCAGCGCCAGGGGATGATCCTCGAGCACGAGCAGCGCGGTCATCATCTTGGTGGTGCTGGCCATTGGCCGCGCCGATTGGCCACCGGAACTGCCGAGTTCACCGGTTCCTTCCACCGCCAGGGCCGCCTCTCCCTGCGCCGGCCAGGGTAACGTCGGGGGCGTTCCGACCGGCTCGGTGAGCGGCACGATCGGCGTCGCGGCCGTCGCGGGTATCGTGCGGAAATACTGAAAGGCGCCAGCCAGGAGCGCCAGGGCGATCAGATAAACAAGCGGCCGACGGAAGAGGCTGCTAACGCCAGTCGAGCGGCGGCCCGAGCGTGGGCGCGACCAGCTTCAAGATTTCGCCCGGGTTGGGAAAGCGATGCAGCTTCAATTTGCTGAAGATCAGCTGGTCGTTGACGCTCACTTCGAAGCGGCCCTTGCTACCGCTGCGCAAGGAGACATCCACCAGGATCGGCGCCCAGGCCCCCGCGATTTCAGCCGCCAGACCGACGGCCCGATCGAGATAGTTTCAGGGGACGCAGTACTCGATCGTGACCCGATGTTTGGGGTCGATCATCGCCCACAGCCTATCAGCGGTGGCGCCCGATTCGTCCGAGATGGGTGTCCTGGAAGGCGGTCGGCAGCTTGAGCCCGTACCCGAGAAGACGGTCCACGCCGATGTGCCCGAACCAGATCAGCGCGATGTCGATGGCCAACGCCGTGGACCCGAGGATGCCGACCGCACCCAGGATCCCGGGAAGCAGCCAGGTGTGGCCGAGGTTGTAGACGGCGCCGCCGAGGCGCGGGCCCCCGAGGTACCCGAGCATGAAGAGGTCCGGCGCCAGGATCAGCACGATGAACAGGAGCCACGACCCGGACGCCTTCCAGTACAACAGCAGCGACAAAGCGAGCAGCACTCCGCCTTCGAGGCGCTGCAAGCGGACCGGATTGATGAGGACGCCGAGCGGGCCGTCATCGCGTCCGGACACGGCTCAACCCGCTCGGATAGCGGCCGGCGGGCCGGCAAGCGCGCGGACCAGTCGCTCGGTCGAGGCACCGATCCCATAGGTTTCGCTGAGCTGGCTCAGCGCCCTGGGGTCAACCGGCTCCTTGGGACGCGTGCCCTTCGGGGTGGACACCGGGGCGATCGCAACCGGTACGCCGACCCGGCGCGCTTGCTGGATGTACGCGTTGGCCGCCTCGCCGAGCCGTCCGCTGGCCACGATGCCATCGAGATCCTTGAAACGGCGCACCAGTTGTGCCGCGGTCTTCTCGCCCACTCCGGGGACGCCCGGCAGACCATCCGACGGGTCGCCGCGCAGAACCGCAAAGTCGCCGTAGGAACGCCCGGGGATGCCATATCGCCGCTCGACCTCGGCTTCGTCCACCATCAGGAGGCGGCCGATGCCCTGCTGGGTGTAGAGGACGCAGACATCCGGGTCCCGCACCAGCGAGAAGAGATCTCGGTCGCCGGTCACGATCTCCACCTTGCCACTGATCTTCGGCAGGAGCGAGGCAATGACATCCTCCGCCTCGAAACCTTCGGCGCCGATCACCTCGACACCGATGGCGGCGAGCACCGCGCGGATGATCGGTTCTTGCGGCTCCAGCTCGGGCGGCATCGCGCCGCGCTCCAGGCGCGCCGTCTTATAGCTGGGGATGACGTTGACCCGAAACGCCGGCCGCCAGTCCTCATCGGTCGCGACCACGATGGCGCGCGGCTTCCGGTCCGTCACCAGCCGGGCGAGCATGTCGAGGAAGCCGCGAACCGCGTTGACCGGTTGGCCGTTCGGCGCCTTGAAGGCTGTGACCGGAAGGCCGAAGAAGGCACGGAACATCAGGCTTGAGCCGTCAAGCAAGAACCAGTCGGTGGCCATCGCCAGATCGTAGTCCTGCGGGAGGCCCCCACCCTGACCCTCCCCCGCAAGCGGGGGCGGGAATTCCCTATTTGTGCGCTGCCTCGAGCTGGGCGCCCAGAGAGAGGATGGTGTACTCATCCCTCGGCCGGCCGACGAGCTGGATCCCGATCGGCAATCCGCATTTGCTGGTGGCCAGCGGCAGGCTGATCGCCGGCTGTCCCGTGCAGTTGAAGGGATGCGTGAAGCTCAACCAGTCGAGAAACTCGTCGGACGCGGTCTCGACGTTCTTGCCGATGCCGCCGATTTTCGGAGCGGGATAGGTGAGCGTCGGGGTCAGCAGCACGTCGATCTCGTTCCAGCTCGCAACCAGCCGGCGGGCCTGCTGGTGCAGCTGCGTCAGCGTTTTCAAATAATCAACGGCGCTGGATGACGGCGCCACCTCGAACATCAGCCGGTTGAGCGGATCGAGCAGCTCCGGCTGCTGGATCGGCAGGGCGCCGACGGCCGTGACGGCGAGGAGCTGGATCAGAGGCCGGAATGGGCCGAGGTCGGGTCGCGTTCGGGTCACCCGGTGGCCCAGGCGGGATAACGCATTGGCGACCGACTCGACGGCGGCAGCCACCTCGGGATCCACCGCGCCGGGCGCGTCGACGGTCCACCCCACGCGCAGCGTCGATGGCGGGCGCCGCGCCGCCGGCAGGAATGGTTCGGTTACGTCCGCCCAGTAGGGGTCGCCGGGCAGGTGACCCGACATCGCGTCGAGACCCAGGGCCACATCCGCGACAGTGCGAGCGATGACCCCGCTCGTGGCCAGTCCTGCCCAGTCTTCGCCGAGCAGCGGCCCACTCGAGATTCGCCCGCGCGACGGCTTCAGGCCGACAACGCCGCAGCAGGAGGCCGGGATGCGGATCGAGCCGCCGCCGTCGCCCCCGTGGCTCAACGCGCACAGGCCGGCCGCCACGGCAGCCGCCGCTCCGCCGCTCGACCCACCCGCTGTCCGCGTCGGGTCCACCGGATTGCGTGCCGGCGGGAACATTGGTCCTTCGGTCACGGGCCGGGTGCCGAACTCGGGTGCGTTCGTCTTGCCGAGGATGACCGCGCCCTCCTCCTTGAGACGACCGATAGCAAAGCTATCGACCTGGGCGATCGATGTCTCGAACGCTCGCGAGCCGAGACTGTTGCGGTAGCCCGCGAGCGCCGCCGTCTCTTTGATGGAGATCGGCAACCCCTGGAGCAAGCCGAGGCGCTCGCCACGGCTGATTCGCTTCTCAGCCGCCACAGCCTGGCTCTCCGCCAGTTCGCGGGTCGGCAGGACGAAGGCATTGAGGTCAGGATCGAGGCGAGCGATCCGGTCGTAGTACAGCGCGACCAGTTCGGTCGGCTTGATGCGCCTGCTGGCGATCGCCTCCAGCTGGTCGAGCGCGGGAACAACCGCCCAGGTCTCCTCGAGCACCCGGTAACTTTATCGGGCTACTTCAGCCACTGCCACGAGGACAGGATGGTGGCGAAGTCGGTGTCGCGGAACTTGGCGAACTGGCCGGGCGTCGAGACGAGGGCCACGATGTAGGTGGTATTGCCGTAGTTGACGAAGGCGAGCTGGCCACTCCATTGGGTGCCGTGGATGTCGACGATCAGCCCGGGCGCGCCGCCCACGGTCGTCGAGCTGAGCGACCCGAGCTGCCCGAGTTGATTGAGCTTGCCGGCGGCGATCACCTGGTCCCAGTTGGCGGCGATCTGATTGAGCGGCACCTGCTGACCGAAATCGGCGACCGCGAATTCCGCCTTGCCGCCGTTCTTCACCGTCTCCAGCGCCAGAACCACCCGGCGGCCGTCGATGAAGCTGAAGGTGGTTGGGTGCCAGCCCGAGGCCTTGACCGAAAAGCTGCCGTCGGACGCCACCGCCGGCCCGCCCAGATTGAGGTTGGCGAGCACGGCGATCCCGATGACCAGGACGGCCGCGACCCCGGCCACCGGCAGCAGCCGAATCCAGTTGAATCCGCCGGGCGTCGTCGGTGGGGCAATCCCGGGCGCGGCCGGGGTCGGCGCCTGGGCGGGCCCGGTGACACCGCCGGCGGTGAACGCCGGGGCGCCGTCGTCCGCCACCATTAGCGGAATCCGACATTGCGGGCAAACGGTCTCCCCGTTTTGATACCAGGTCCAACAGTTGTTACAAACCGCCCGGCTCACAGTGCCCCTCGGGGGCATCAACGGCCGCGGGCTCGAATCCCATCGGCGGACGTTCCCGCCAGGTATGAAAACAGCCCGCCAAGAGGGCTGGCGGGCTGCGCATGAAGGGGTCGGGTTAGATCAGCGGATCTAGCGTGCCTCGACCGCCGCTTCGGCGTCGATCTCGGCCTCGGCCTCCGCCGCGGTTTGGGCCGGCAATGCCTCGACGTCAATGTCCAGCTTGACGTCGTCACCCAACAGGAAGCCGCCGGCCTCGAGGGCCTGGTTCCAGGTCAGGTTGAAGTCCTTGCGGTTGAGCTTGGTCTCGGCGGAGAAGCCGCTCCGCCGGTTGCCCCACGGGTCCTTGCCCTCACCGTTGAAGCTGGCGCTCAGCGCGACTTCTTTCGTAATGCCGTGAATCGTGACGTCGCCGATCACCCTGAAATTCGATGGGTCCTTGCCCTCGATCCGCTTGCTCTTGAAGGTAATCGTCGGGTAGTTCGCCACATCAAAGTGACCGTCGGCGCTGCGCAGGTGGTTGTCACGAGCCTCCACCCCGGTGTTGATGGTCGCCGCGTCCAGGACGACTTCGACCCTGGCCTTACTCAGCTCGTCGTTGTCGGCGTCGATCCAGCCGTTCTTGACCTGCATCTCGCCGCGGACCTTGGTCATCATGTGCCGGATCGTAAAGGTGACGGTGCTGTGGCTTGGGTCAATTGCCCACTTCATGGATTCATTCCTCCCGGATCAGTTCTAATTAGTTGCCTACGCAACATTACTCAAGACAACCATTGGTTGGCGCAATATATTCCCTGATGGCATCGCCGCTCAACCCGGCCGAACTCCGAGCCTGGCGCGCCTTCCTCAACGCCCAGGCCAGCCTGCTCCGACGGCTGGAGGCCGAGCTCGTCGCCAGCGAGGACATGACGCTGGCGGAGTTCGACGTCCTGGTCCAACTCCGCGTCGCGCCCGACCAGCGGCTTCGGATGAACGAACTCTCCGAACACGTGCGGCTGAGCCCGAGCGGCATCACCCGGCTGGTCGATCGGATGGTGGAGGCCGGGCTCGTCGAGCGTGGGCCATGTGCCGAAGACCGCCGGGTCACCTGGGCGATCCTGACGCCCGCCGGCCGTGCCCGGGTGCGCCGCGCCAGTCCCCTGCACCTGCGCGGCGTCCGGGACCATTTCGCGCGACGCCTCTCCCCTGCTCAACTCGAGTCGCTCGCGGACGCGCTGGAGTCCGTGGTGCCCGGAACCAGCGGCGACGATCCGGTAAGCTCGAAAACGTGAGCCTGGGGCGGTCGTTGGTTCGTTTTCTCGCCCTGTCAGCCATCGGCCACGAACTGACCTACACCGTTGTGAAGGCCCACCGATTCGATGACGCGCGGGAGCAGCTCGTCAGCCTATCGGTGGGGTTCCTGCTGGCCGGGATCTATCGACCGAACCTGCTCGCCGACACCGGTGCGCGGCGGCGGTCGGCGGTGCGCCGGGTGGCGAATCTCGCCGCGGACGCCGTGCTGATCGGCATCGGCACCCGGCGGTGGCACGACATCCTCGTCGCACGGCCGCGCGAAATCCCGGGGATGGGGCGTCGGGTCGACCATGAGGTAGCGGACCGGATCGAGATCGAGCGGGCAAGCTTGCCCGGCATCTCCATTCGGTCGTAAGGCTGCCAGTGCTGCCATCGAGTACGTGATCGATCGCACCGACTGAGGCGGTGGCGGCGGGGGTCTATCGAACGACCATCGCCGCCAGCTGGCGCTGGATGCGGCTCGACCTCTTGCTGCGCCTGCTGCCGCTGGCGCTGGCGCCATTGCTGGTGGCCTGGCTCACCCGTACGCCGCTCGACGCCTTCGGACTCAGCGTCGCCCACCCGCTGCGTGACCTGCTGGTGGCGGCGCCGCTCGGGCTGGCCGGATTCGCGGTCGCGACGGCCTTCGCCGAGTACCTGGCGCGACGCAGCCGACGCTGGTTCGTGCCGAACGCTGGAGACCTCGCCGTCCAGACGACGTACTACATCGTCCTCAATGCACCCGTGGAGGAGTGGTTTTTCCGCGGCTTTCTCCAGGGCGGTCTGCTGCGCTGGTGGAATGCACCGCTGCTGGCGGTGCTGGTATCAACCGCCGTCTTCGGTGGTTATCACTTCCTCGATCGTTGGGGCTGGCGGCCGGTGATCGGCGCGACCGCGGCCGGCCTCGCGCTGGGACTGATCTATCTGTGGCAGCCCTCGCCGGCCTCCCTGCTCAGTCCGGTGCTGGTCCATGCCGCGATCACCTGTGGGTTCTTGAGCGTCGGACCCTTCCTGCTGTTTCAGTGGCGCCGCGCGCGGAGAGGGCGAGAAGCGGCCTAGCCTTCGGGCTGGCCCAGCCACTCCCGCGATTTGTAGCCCCAGTGATGGCGCGCATGGATTCGGCGGACCGTCCCCGACCGGCTGCGGGTGACCAGTGACTCGGTCTCGGCCCAGTTCATGTGGTACTTGACCCCCTGCAGCACCTCGCCATCGGTGATGCCGGTGGCGGCGAAGAAGACGTCGTCGCTGCGGACCAGGTCGTCGATGCCGAGCACCTCGCCGAAATCGGCGCCGGCCGCTTCCGCCGCCGCCTTTTCTTCCGGGTTGCGAGCGTACAGCTTGCACTGAATCTCACCGCCCAGCGACTTCAGGGCGCAGGCCGAGAGGACGGCCTCCGTCGCTCCCCCGATCCCCGCCAGGACATCGAGGCCAGTGCCTTCGATGGCCGTCATCAGCGCCCCGGCCACATCGCCGTCACTGATCAGCTTGATGCGCGCCCCGGCTTCGCGGATCTCTTTGATCAGGCCCTCATGCCGCGGGCGATCGAGGATGACGACCGACAGCGCGCTCACCCGCATCCGTTTGGCCCGCGCGATCCGCTGCAGGTTGACGCCAATCGGATCCTCGATGTTGAAGGATCCGGCCGCGTCCGCTCCAGTGGCGAGCTTGTGCATGTAGGCCACGTGCTTGGCGTCGTACAGGGAGCCACGGCCGCCCGCCATGGCGATGACGGAGATCGCATTGGGAAGACCCTTCGAAAGCAGTGTCGTGCCTTCTACCGGATCGACCGCAATGTCCACCTGTGGTGGCACGCCGCTCCCGATCCGTTCGCCGATATAGAGCATCGGCGCCTCGTCCTTCTCGCCCTCGCCGATGACGACCACGCCGTCCATCTCGATCTTTCCGAGCGAGAGACGCATGGCCTCCACGGCCGCGCCGTCGGCGCTGTTCTTGTCGCCCCGCCCCATCCAGCGGGCGCTGGCGAGGGCGCCGGCTTCGGTCACCCGTACCAGTTCGAGCGCCAGATTGCGGCTGATCTCCGCCGATACGCTCTCGGTGGCGCGCAGCGGCCGAGCCATCAAGCGATTGCCCAGGCTCGACCCGGAGTTTTCGGAAGGGCGGTCAGGTTGCTACGCTTGCGATGTTCCGGCATGGCATGCCCGCGACTACTTTAGCTGGGCAGACCACCGGAGGGAGAAACGTGGAAACCGCGAGCCCGCCGCCGGTGAAGGCCGCCGCCTGGCCTCGCGCGAGGCCGATCCGGGCCGCCCGTGCGGTGCTCCAGACCTTCCTGATCTTCCCACTGATGGGCGTGTTTTCTCCGCTGACCGTGATCGACCGCTACCGCGTCAGGGCGATCAAGGGCGGCGCCGTGTTCGTCTCGAACCACAGCAGCGCCCTCGATGCGGTCGTGATGCTGCAGGCGCTCCCCGCCCGATTCCGCTACCGGGCGTTCGTCGTGGCTGCGGCGGACTCGATCTTCAAGCGCAAGTGGGAGGCGACCCTGACCGAGCTGCTGATCAACACCTTTCCCATCCCTCGCGCCGGTGGGGCGCGTCCGGCGCTCGATCAGCTCAAGGCCCACCTCGCCCATCGCTGGTCGGTCGTGATCTTCCCCGAAGGAACGCTCTCGCGCACCGGCAACATTGGCACCTTCCGCAAGGGCGCGGCCATTCTCGCGATGGACGCCGGCGTGCCGATCGTGCCCGCCTACGTCGACGGCCTCTACGAGGTCTTTCCTCGCTTTCGTCGCATCCCGCGACGGCACGCCGCCAGCATTACGTTCGGCGACCCGATGACCGCCGAGCCGGAGGAGGATTACGACCGCTTCATCGCCCGGGTCGAGCAAGCTGTGCGCACGCTGGCCGGCCCAAAGGGCCTGCTCCGCGATGAGCCCGTCAGCGGGAGCCACGCCGAGGGCTCCAACTACTGGTACTGAGTCCGGGATTTCTTAGAGATTTCCTAGAGTTCCCTCACGGCGCCTTCAACCTCGAGCGTCAAAGTGTTTCTCATGGAGGCGCGCGAGACCCCGGCCCTTCCCGCCCTGGCGGCGGTGGGCATTATCACCGTGATGGTCCTGATTTCGATCGGCGCCTACCTCTTCTTGAGCGCGCAGTAGTCGGGCTCGACGCCTGCGCGCCCAGGAGCGCGAGCAAGGCGCGCTCCTCGCCCGAGAGCTGGTAGGGATCCGGGTCATCCTTCTCCTTGATGGGCTTCAGCCCACCCGCGAGATAGGCGGCGATGACGGCCGGATGGATGTAGTACTTCTTGCAGACCGCCGGGGTATTGCCGAGCTCATCGGCGACTCGGGCGATGGCGCGGACCAACGCTCGCTTCGCGCCCCGGGTGTTCGGCACCCCGACCGCCTCGCGCAGGAAGCGCGCCGCCAGGATGGTGCCCGCCCAGGTTCGAAACTCCTTGGCGGTGAAGTCATCGCCGCTGATCGCCCGCAGGTACTCGTTGACGTCGGCTGACTCGATCGCCTGCGGCTCACGGTTCTCGTCCACGTACTTGAATAGTTCCTGGCCCGGGATGTCGAGGCAGCGCCTGATGATTCGGGCCAGCCGGGGATCGTCCAGCTCGACCAGGTGATGCTTGCCACTCTTCCCGCGAAAGCTGAACCGCACCTCGGACCCGACCACATTGACCTGGCGGTTTCGCAGGGTCGTCAACCCAAAGGAGCCGTTCTCTTTTCGGTACTCGTCGTTGCCCACCCGGATCCGGGTTTCTTCCAGCAGCCGCACCACGGCGGCCAGCACCTTTGGCCGGGGCAGTCCCGCCAGCTGCAAGTCACGATCGGTCTGGGAGCGGATTCGGGGGAGCGCCTCAGCGAAGGCGAGCATCCGGTCGTACTTCACCGCGTTTCGAACTTCGCGCCAGCGAACGTGATAGCGGTATTGCTTCCGGCCGCGCGCGTCCCGACCGGTGGCCTGCAGATGGCCCTGCGGATCCGGACTGATCCAGACGTCGCTCCAGGCAGGCGGGATGGCGAGGCGTTTGATCCGCCGCGTGTCCGGCTCCCGGAGAGGCGTGCCGTCCGAGGCCAGGTAAGCGAACCCCTTTCCCGATCGCTTCCGGCGCAGCCCGGGGCTGAGGTCGGAGACGTAGTGGAGCCCGGCCGCTCGGGCGGACGCAACCGGGTCGACCAGTTCGGCGGAGTCGACGTCGCCCTGGGAAAGGGCTAGGGCCATTTGACCGCTTGACTCCTCATCACGGTTGACCCATCATATATGATAGGTTTGATATCAAGTCTTACGTCAACCGACAAGTTCATCTACCGGGAGGTGCGCTCTTGGCGAGTCTGATCTGGGCGATCGTTGTCGTCCTCTTCGTACTCTGGCTGCTCGGCTTTACGATGAACATCGGCGGCTCGTTGATCTTCCTGCTGCTGGTGCTGGCCATCGTCGGCGTGATCTACAACCTGTTGGCGGGCGGGATGTACGGCGGCACCCATCATCACCACACCACCGAGGTGACGGAGGTCGACCGCGAGGTCTGAGCGGCGCAACGCGGAGGGAAAAGCGGTCCGGCGACCGCTTTTTTATTTGGGGAATCGCGTTTACAATGGCGCCAAACCGGCCGCCCCGAACATAGCGGTTATCAGGAGGTGGGGAATGGACGACAGCGAGTTCCTGAAGCTACTCACCCACATCCACGATGAGATGCTCGAACTGGTCAAGGAGCAGCATCCGGCGCACGAGCAGTTTGCCGCCTGGTTGCTCGGTCAGATCGAGGGCCGGCTCCGAATGCGGATCGGCACCGTCAAGACCACCTGAGCACCTCGCCACCGTCCGGCGGAACCGCCGCCGAGGGATGGACGCTCAACCAGATCGCGCGTGACATTCCGCTAACCTCGTCGGCCCGTGAGGTGCTCGAGCTCGCCCAGCGGTTCGCCGCCCAGGTCGGGTCGCCCGCCGTCGAGCCGATTCACGTCCTCTGTGCCATCGTGTTCCTGCCTCGCGTGCCGGCTCGTCGCGCCCTGGTCGAGCTGGGGGCCAAGATCGATCAGCTGGAGCGCCTTCGACCGCGGGGCGACCACCCCAATCCCCCGCCGGCAAAGACCCTGCCGATCGGGTCCGCCACTCGCTACCTGCTGAACAACGCCCATCGCGAAGCCGAGCAACTCGGCCACCATCGAGTCGATTCGCTGCACCTGCTGCTGGCCCTGCTGTACAAGGACTCGACCGCCACGGCGGCGGCCCTCGAGCAGGCGGGGGTCACCTTCTACGGGCTTCGCCAGTACCTGACCACGCCGGGTTCAGTCAGCAAGGGGTTGGGCCGGCGGCCGCTGCCATCCCTCGACGGCGCCGTGCGGGTGAGCCCGGTGTTTGCCATCCCGCTCGGCGCCATGATCGTCGGCGGCGCGGGCCTCTGGTCGGGCGCCGCCCCGGGGCTGACGCTGCCGCTGAGCCTGCTGCTGGTGGTCGGCGGCTGGGTGACCTCGCTTTGCATCCACGAGTTCGGCCACGCATTCGTCGCCTTCCTCGGTGGCGACCGGTCGGTTGCCTCCGCCGGCTACCTCTCGCTGAACCCGCTCAAGTACACCCATCCGCTGCTCAGCATCGCGCTGCCGATCGTTTTTCTCCTGATCGGCGGGATCGGTCTTCCCGGGGGCGCCGTCTACCTCAACGAGCGGGCGATCCGATCCGATTGGTGGCGGACTTTTGCCTCCGCCGGCGGCCCGCTGGGCAATCTGTTGTTTGCCATCGCGTTCGGCTGGCCGTTTCTCGTGTTCCGGGATGGCCCGCCGGCGGGCGACCAGCGCTTCTGGGCGGCGCTGGCGTTTCTCGTCTTTCTCCAGATCACTGCCCTGGTGCTCAACTTGCTTCCGATCCCACCATTCGATGGCTTCGGCATCATCGCGCCCTGGCTCTCGATCGAGCTGCGAATCCTGGCGAACCGCGTCGGGATGATCCCTCTCGTTCTGCTGTTCTTCCTACTCTGGCAGGGCGGGCCGGTCAGCGCCGCCTTCTGGAACGTCACCTTCGGCCTGACCAGCCTGCTCAACATCCCGGGGGACCTCGTCCAGCTCGGCCAGCACCAGTTCTTGCCCTGAGGCATTAGCCGATGACCAGCGAGGCGGCCGTGGCAAAGGCATTGGAAGCGCTCGACCCGAACGCCTGTGTCCGGCTGGCCCAGGATCTCATCCGCGTTCCCTCAGTCACTGGCGATGAGCGCGCGGTGCAGGATCTGGTAGCCCTGACGCTCGAAGAAGCGGGCCTCGAGGTCGACCGGTTCGACGCCGACCTCGGCCGGCTCAAAGCGCATCCGCGTTTTCCCGGGATGGAGGTGGAGCGCCGCGAGGCGGTCCTGGTGGCCGGTCTGCTCGGTCAGAAAGGCGGCCGGTCCCTGATTCTCAACGGGCACGTCGACGTCGTCCCGCCCGGTGATCGCCAGGCCTGGCATACGTCGCCCTGGTCGGCGCACATCCAGTCCGGTCGCCTCTACGGACGCGGCGCCTGCGACATGAAGTCCGGACTGGCGGTCGCGATCGGCGCGGCCGCCGCCCTGAAGAAAAGCGGGCTGCCCCTGCGCGGCCGGCTGATCGTCCAGAGCGTCGTCGGCGAAGAGGACGGCGGCATCGGCAGCTTCGCCATGGCGGATCGTGGTCATCGCGCGGATGCCGCTTACGTGCTCGAGCCGACCCGTCTCCGCGTGATTCCGGCGCAAGCGGGGGCGCTGACATTCCGCCTGCGCGTCCGAGGCCGCGCCGCCCACGCCTCGGTCCGATACGACGGCATCAGCGCCATCGAGAAATACGAGCTGGTCGAGGCCCGCCTCCGGCAGCTCGAGCGGTCGCTCAACCAGCATCCGCACCCCCTGTTCAGCCGCTACCCGATCGCCTATGCGCTCAGCATCGGGCGGCTGCGGTCCGGCTCCTGGTCCGCCACCGTGCCGGACGAGCTCGAATGCGAGGGACGGCTCGGGGTGCCCGTTGGGATGGCCTCCGCCGAGGCCCGCCGACAGTTCGCCGCGGCGATCGCCGATGCCGCGCAGCGCGATCCCTGGCTGGCCGAGCATCCACCGCAGGTCGAGTGGTACGGGGGACAGTTCGACGCTGTCGAGGTCGATCCCGAGCTTCCAGCGTTTGCCGCGCTCAGGGCCGCGCATGCGGAGGAGTTCGGCGTTGCCCCGGAGCTGGAAGGCGCGCCTTACGGCTCCGACATGCGGTTGCTCGTGCACGAGGCGGACACCCCGGCCCTGCTCTACGGTCCGGGAGACATCCGGCAAGCGCACGCGACGGACGAGTGGATCGCGGTCGATGAGATCGTCCAGGCGGCGCGCGTCGTCACCGCGGCCGCAGCCCGATACCTGGCGGCCTGACCTCGATTCCGGACTGGCACAGCAGTCCGCCCATCCAGGCCTCGGCCAGTGCGTATGTCACCCGCCGAGCCGCGCGCTCGGCCGCCGCGGGCTCGTCGCTCGCGGCCCGGTGGGCCAGGTCGAGCGCGCGATCGCGATCCGGGGCGTCGAGCCGGCTGAGCTCGGCGTCGATCGCCTCCATGCTCTCCGACCGGCGGAGCACCCGCAGGGCGTCTAGCGACAGCACGCTGGTCGTCCCTTCCCAGATCGGCAATACCTGCGCATCGCGCAACAGCCGCGGCAGGCCGGTGTCCTCCATATACCCCTGGCCGCCGAAGCACTCGATCGCCTCCGAAACCACGGCTACCGCCTGCTTCGCGGTATAGAGCTTGACAAGAGCAATCCCAAGCCGGAACAACGCCGCCTCGCCGCCGGCCGCCTCACCCGTCTCGACCCGGCCCAGCAGCTGCGCCATCCGCATGGTCAGGTACAGCGCGCCGTCGGTCTGGGCGGACATCTCGCGCAGGACTTCCTGGTGCAACGGTTGCTGCTCGAGGGTTCGTCCGAAAGCCTCCCGCTGGGCCGCATAGGCGGCGGCGAGCATGCAGGCGCGCCGCATGATGGCAGCCGCCGTGACGGCGTTGTGCAGCCGGGTGATGTTCAGCATGGCGGTCATCTGGGCGAAGCCGCGCTCGGCGTCGCCCACCAGCTCGGCGTCGGCACCATCGAGGGTGACTTCGCCGGTCGCCATCGCCCGGGTGCCGAGCTTGTCCTTCAACCGATCGATGCGATAGCTATTACGCCGGCCATCCAATGGTAGGAGCCTCGGAACCAGAAAGAGCGCGAGTCCCCGGGTGCCGGGCGCGGCTCCCTCCGGCCGGGCCAGGGCGAGTGCCACTTCGCAACCGATGTTCGAGCAAAAGAACTTCTGACCATCGAGGCGCCATCGATCGCCCGCGCGCCTCGCGGAAAGGGTGTTGCGTCCCACATCGGAGCCACCCTGGCGCTCCGTCATCCACTGGCCGGAGGTCCAGGCGTGGGCCGGATCCCGACTCACGAGCCGAGCCAGCACCTCGCGTCGTTGGGGCTCCGTGCCCGCATCGGTGAGGACCCGGGCCGCGCCATCGGTCATCGCGACCGGACATAAGTAGGTTGCGGTGGAGGGCGCGAAGAGATAGCCGAGGGCGGCCTGAACGACGCGGGCTTCGGCTCCCACGCGGGCCAGAGTGGCCGGTTCATACGGGAGCGCTACCAGCCCGGTGCGGGCCGAGACCGCCGCCAGCTCGCGCCATGCCGGCGGGTAGACGACCTCGTCGATGCGCTGGCCCCAGCCATCGAATTGCCGGAGGCTGGCGGGTTGTCGCTCGCACGCGTCGCCCCAGGCCTGCAACTCCTGCGCCGCCGCCCGGCCCATTTCAGAAAGGGCAGGCTCCGCCCAGGCAAGCGTGGCTGGACGAAGCCAGGCATCGAGCAGCGCCAGCAGCCTGGCGTCAGCCGCCCAGGTGTTGTCCGGAAGCAGGGTTGGGATCACGGCTGCGGCCCAGCAGTTGGATGACGATCAGAAGGCTGCTCACCAGTAACGCTGGCACATAGATGGTCACGATTACCCAATTCACCCCCAGGGCGTAGGTGAAAACACTGAACCGCACCGATTGGACGATGGCATTCGCGGTGTCGAGCGTCCCCACGATGAGGAACAACCAGACGAGGGCGATGGCACCCTGGACGCGAATCCGAAGCGCCGTCAATGCCAGCAGGGCGAGGCAGGCCGTGATCAGGTCCCCATAACCGATCATCGTCCGGAATTCCGTGGGCACGCCGGGGCCGACCGCACCCGGAGCGAGGATCGTCCCACCGACCACGCGAAAGGCATGCACCCAGAGCAACGGCACCAGGGCAACCTCCCGTGGAAGTCGGGACAGGCGGGGCGCAACGTACCAGAAGGCGATGAACAGATACGCCAGCAAGCTGAGCGTGAATTGAATCCCGAAAAGCACCATCGGTTCCATCGGCCGGGTCGCCTAGATCATCTGGCCGGTCACGCGGACCGGTTCGATCTTGAAGGTGATCCGATCCTCGCCGGGCTCGAGCTCGCGGAACAGTTTTCCGGTGTAGCGCCGGGCCAGCCGATCGATGAATTCGTGCTTCGGATCGGGAATGACCTCGGCCAACCGGCCGCGAATCTGCGCGTAGCGATCGGGCTCGGCGGGATCCGTTATCAGCAGGGTCGCCTCCCTGTCGCGCTGGAGATGCATCGGCCAGCTCCGGCGGGTGTTGCTGTTCACCCAGATGTACCCATCGGCCAGCTCGAACCAGATCGGGTTCAGCTGGATGGACTCGTCGTCGCGTTTGGTGGCGATGACCGTCAGGATGGGCAGCGCGGCGAGGCGGAGGACCGCCGGGCTCAGGTCGATCGTCCGCCTAGCCCCAGCTGCCATTGACGGCTCCCGATACGCGGAGCGGCTCGATCCGAACCTTGATCCGACCGGTGCGCGGGCCCTGATAATCCTTGCCCATGTAGCGGTGCGAAAGGTGGTTGATATGCTCGCCGCCAGGATCCTCCGCCCAATCGACCATGCGGCCGAGGACCTGTGACCAGCGCCACATGTTCTTCGGGTCGATCAGCAGGAGCGTGATGCGTGGGTCACGCTGGAGGTGTTTGAACCAACCGCGGTTGGTGCCGCCATTGATCCAGAAATACCCGTCCGCATACTCGAACCAGACGGGAACCTGCTCGACGCTGCCGTCCTTCCGGGCCGTGCCGATGATGGCAGGAAAGACCTCCTTGACAAATTCCTGCACCTTGGGGCTCACTTGCACCGCCACTACACCACCTCCCATTTGAACAGCCGATTTGCGATCACCGCCGCGATGGCCAGCCAGATAAGGATTCCAAGAAGATCCGTGCGGATCGCCCAGAGCGAGGCGCCGTCGATGCTGATGCTCCGCAGCGCATCGGTGACGTAGGTCAGGGGCGAAAACTGGGTAATGGTCTGGAGCCACTCGGGCATGCTGGAACGCGAGAAGAAGACCCCGGAGAGAAACATCAACGGCAGGGAGACCAGGTTGGCAATCGGCGCCGCGGTTTCCTCGCTCTTGGAGGCGCCGGAGATCGCGAGCCCCATCGCCAGGAAGACGCCGCCACCGACGATGCCGACGATCAGCAGGTAGAACAGGTTGCCGGCGAAATGGAAATGGAACAGAAGTAGGCCGACCGCCAGCAGCACGGCGATCTGCAGTGCGACGGTCGTGAGGCGGGTCACGAGCTGGGAGAAGAAGAAATCACGCACCCGCATGGGCGTCGCCATCAGGCGGCGAAGGATGCCACGCTGCTTCCATTGGACGAACGTGAACACGACCCCGAAGAGTCCGGTCTGCATGATCGATAGTCCGATCATGCCCGGCACCAGGAAGTCGACATAGGTGAGGTTGCGACTCTGGACCGGTTTGGCATCGAGCGTCAGCGCCGGGGAGACCCCGGCGAAGGCGAAGGAGGCCCGGTCGACGAACTGATTCATGATCGCCATCGCCACCTGCGAGTTCTGCGGATTGCCCTGGTTGTAGTAGGCCGTGATGGCGGTCGATCCCTGGCCGATCGACGCGGGGAGCACCGCCACCAGGTCGCGGTTGCCCTGCTGTAGCTGCTGCTTCTCGGCGTCGAGACTGCCGGTATGCAGCTTGACCGCCTTGATGCCCTTCAGATTGGTGATCAGGCGATCGCTGACCTGGTTGTGCGCCTGGTCGACGACACCAATGTTGACGCTCGAGGTGCCGCCGCCGAAGTTGATCAAGCCGAAAATCCCCATGATCATCAGCGGCACCAGCAGGCTGAAGAAGATCGCGCCCCGGTTGCGGAAATAGGCCTTCAGCGAGGACCAGGTGAGCATGACGAATGGATTCGTCTTCATGTCACGCTTCGCGCAGCCCGTGGCCGGTCATGTCCAGGAAGACGTCTTCCAGGTTCGCGCTCCGCTCAACCCTGTCACCCTTGAACCCCTTGTCGATCAGTCGCTGGATGAGAGCGTCTGGCGGCTCCATCGCCAGGATCTTGCCGTGATCCATGATGGCCACCCGATCGCAGAGCGTCTCGGCTTCGTCCATGTAGTGGGTGGTCAGCACGATGGTCCGCCCCTCGGCGCGAATCGAGTCCGCCAGCTCCCAGAGGTTGCGTCGCGCCTGGGGATCGAGGCCGGTGGTCGGCTCATCGAGGAAGAGGATCCGCGGCTCGTTGACCAGCGCGGTGGCGATGCTGAACCGCTGCTTCTGGCCACCGGACAGCTTGTTGACCTGGGAGCGGGCTTTCTCGGCGAGATCGACCTTCTTGAGGATCGCCATGGCATCGACGCGTCGCCCGTAGAGCGCCGCGAACATGTCGAGCAGCTCGAGCAGGCTCAGCCCATCGAAGAAGGCCGAGGATTGGAGCTGGACCCCGATCAGGCCCTTGACCTTCTGGGGCTCTTTGCGAACGTCGATCCCGGCGACGATGGCCCGGCCGTCGTCGGCGTCGCGTAGACCCTCCAGAATCTCGACGGTCGTCGTCTTGCCCGCGCCGTTGGGGCCGAGTAGGCCGAAGATCTCTCGATCTTTGACGCGAAACGAGATGCCGTCGACGGCGACCAGGCTGCCGTAGCGCTTGCGAAGTCCGTCGACGACGATTGCGAATCCTGCCGTGGACGCATCGGGAAAGGCCTCCGCCTGCTCCGTGACAACATCCACGTCGACATTATCGCGATCGCGTCCGCACGGAGGCCGCGTGCAACGGAAGGTTCTCGATCGCCGCGAGCACATCGGTCACCGCGGCAATCGCCTCGATGCCCGTCACATCCACCGCCTGGACCTGCACCGGCCGACCAAACGCCTCCACCCCGAGAGGGCCGAAGCTCCGCGCCGCGCCGCCGGTCGGCAGCACGTGATTGGCGCCGGTGGCATAGTCGCCCGCCGCCGCCGCCGCATCGGCGCCGAGGAAGATGGAGCCTGCCGAGGTGACCAGCGACAGCCATCGCTCCGGATCGCGGCAGGCGAGCGCCAGGTGCTCGGGCGCGAAATCATTGGCGAAGGCGACCGCCTGCTGGAGGTCGACGCACCGAAAGCCCTTCACCTGGCCCTCCGGCACCTCCCGCAGCGCCGCCGCGTCCGATTCCGAGGTGGTGACGAGCATCGCGAGGGCGTCGGGGGAGTGCTCTGCCTGAGCGCGTAGATCCGCCGCCAACCATTCCGGCGGCGCGGTGCCGTCGCTGATCACCACGATCTCCGATGGGCCCGCCGGCATGTCGATGGCGACGTCGCCAAAAACCTGCAGCTTGGCGGCGGTGACGTAGGCGTTCCCCGGCCCAAAGATCTTCGCTACCCGGTTGAGGCTTTCCGTCCCGTAGGCCAGGGCTCCGATCGCTTGCGCACCGCCGATGGCGTGCACCTCGGTGACGCCGGATAGGACCGCCGCAGCCAGGATGACGGGCGCGACGTGGCCGTCGCGCTGCGGCGGGCAGCAGAGGACGACTTCCGGGCAACCGGCCAGGCGCGCCGGCACCGCCATCATCAGCACCGACGAAGGGTAGACGGTGCGGCCACCCGGCGCGTAAAGTCCAACCCGCTGGAACGGACGCCACTCGCGATGGACGCGCACACCCGGGGCGACCGCGACCGGGGGCTCGTGGAAGGTCTGGACCCGGTGCACCGCCTCGATCCGGCGAGCCGCCTCGGTGAGCGCCTCCCTGACTCGGCCGTCGAGGCCCTCGAGCGCGGCGGCACACTCCTCGGCGTGAACCCGGGTTTGCGCAAGGCGCACGCCGTCCAGCCGCTCCGTCAACTCCAGAACGGCACGATCACCGCTGGCCCGCACGTAATCGAGGATCTGCCTGACGGAGTCCCACACCTGGTCGGCGATGGGCCGCCGCGTCACCAGCTCCTGGTAGGCCAGGCTGCCTCGCTCCGGCAAGGGAACAAGCGCGCTCATGATGACAGCGTCTTCTCGAAGATCACGATCTGCTCGCCGGGGACGAACCCCAGCTCGCGGTTGATCGCCAGCATTCCGGCGTTGTCGGCGCGATTGTCGGTGTGCACGCGCGCGATCCCATGGTCGGCGGCATAGCGCGTCACCATCAGCTTCAAGGCGCGCGCGATCCCGCGACGGCGGTAGTCGCGCAGGACGCCGGTGTCGCCGACTTCCGCATCCCCGTCCGGCCTCCGCGCGAGGTATGAGAGGCCCACGATCCGCTCACCCTCCCGAGCGATAAAGAACCCATCGAGCAGGACCGAAGGCCGTTCGAAAATGCTGCGACTGAACGTTTCCGGCGTCGGGTCCTCCCAATCGACGTGCGCTTCGTGCGGCATATCGCGCCAGATCGGCAACATCGACCGGTAGAGCTCGTCGCGAGCGCGGGGAGAATCGATCGCCGGGAAGGCAGCGATTTCAATCCCCTCCCCCTCGAGCCGGCGTCGCAGGTCATCGAGACCGCGCAGGTCAACCGTCGACGGGGTCTGCACCGAGGTTCGGTATCGTTCCAGCTCGACGTAGCCCCGCGGGCCGATGAACGGGAGGGCGACCGGCAGATTTCTCTCTCGTACCTCGGCCTCCACCCATCGACACGCATTCGACGCGGCGAACCGCTCCACCTCCTCAGCCAAGCGGCTGCCAAGGCTCTGCCGTCGATAGGCGGGCGCGACGCCCACCAGTCCCATGGCTCGATCCGTGTGTCGTGAACCGTCTTCACTCAGCACCGCGTCGGCCACGCCGGCCAGCCCCCCGTCCGGAGCCCAGGCTGCCAGCCGCAGCACCGGTTCCCCCGCGGGGCGCAACGTGTCATCGAACCGCAGTGCCTCGACGTCGTCCTGCCAGTACTGGAACTGGTTGACCAGCTCGAGCCATCGCTCCAGGTCGGCCGGCTCGAGCGGGCGAATCACAAGGGCGGCGCGGGTGCTGGCCATAAGGTTTGGAAGTGTACAGGCGGCGGTCGGTCAACCGCCGCCCGTTACCCCCTCCCTGACCCTCCCCGCAAGGGGGAGGGATCCAAGGGGACCCTCCCCGCAAAGGGGGAGGGAACTATGGCAACTAGAAGGTCAATGAAACCGTGCCGCTGACCGACGCGGCGTAGACAACGCAGCCGGCGAACCAGACGTTGGTACGGTAGTGCGTGAGCGTCGCGCTGAACGAGCCGGAGCCGCTGCCGCCGTTGACGCCCACATTACTGAGAGCGCCATACACCGAATAGCGCTGGTTGCTGCAACCCCAAAAACCGCTCGTCTGGGAAACGGTTCCGCCCCAGGGGGTAAACGAACCTTTGATCGAGGACGGCCAGCCGTTGACGAAGGTATTGAGCTGGAAGCTCCCGCCGGTGATATAGGCGGGATGATGACTCAGATCTTGATGCCTGACGTCGATGTACCAGGTCCCGGCGTAACTACCGGTCGCCTCGCCGACAAATCGGCCTTCGGTGGTCGTCGCGTTCGGCAGCTCGCTGCCGTTGATCCATTCGGTATAGGTGCCGCTGGCGGCCGCGCTCACCGCCATCAGCAAGGTCGCGCCCAAGGCAAGGGCCAACGATAAGACGGGTCGCTTGATCATTCCCTCTCACCCTCTTTATTTAGTCGAGCGCGCTCAGCAGCTCAAACGGCCGACTTCGAGGGAGGTTACGCAGGCACGGCGCTGAGCGCCTCTTCGAGGATGTCGAGGCCACGGTCCAATTCTTGCTCGCCGATCACGAGCGGGAACAACAAGCGGATCACATTGTCGTAAAGCCCGGCCTTCAGCAGCACCAGTCCGTGGGCGTGGCAATACCGCAGGATCTCGTTCGTCAGCGTCGCCGCCGGCTCACGGGTGGCTCGATCGGTAACCAGCTCCATCGCGACCATGGCGCCAATGCCGCGCACCTCGCCGATGATGGGGAACCGCTCCATCCAACCGCGCATCCGGGCCAGGGCGCGCTCGCCGAGGCGGGTGCCTCGCTCTGGTAAGCGCTCATCGAGCAGCACGTCGATCACGGCCAGCGCCGCGGCGCAGGCGACCGGATTGCCGCCGAAAGTCCCGCCAAGCCCACCCGGACTGGTCGCGTCCATCAGATCACTTCGCCCGACCACCGCGCCCAGCGGCAACCCACCCCCCAGGGTCTTCGCCAGCACGATCAGGTCGGGCTCGATGCCGGAATGCTCGACCGCGAACATTTTTCCAGTGCGGCCGAAGCCGGTCTGGACTTCGTCGGCGATCAGCGGGATCTGTTGTTCATTGCAGAGCTGGCGAAGGCCGGGCAGGAAGTCTGGTGGTGGCACCACGAACCCGCCCTCACCCTGCACCGGTTCGACCAGGATCCCGGCCACGCGATCCGCGGGAACGGTGGTCTTGAACAGCTGGCGGACGGCCTCGACGCATGAGCCACCGAGGCTCTCGGCGGCCATCCCGACCGGCCGCCGGTACTCATACGGGTAGGGAACCTGGTAAACCTCCGGCGCCCAGGGGCCGAAGTTCTGGCGGTAGGGCGAGACCTTACCGGTCAGCGTCATCGACATCAGCGTCCTTCCGTGGAAGCTGTTGTGAAAGCTGATCACCGCCGGGCGGCCGGTGGCCTGGCGTACGACTTTGACCGCGTTCTCGATCGCCTCTGCCCCGCTGTTCAGCAGCAGCGCCTTTTTCGGAAACGTACCCGGCGTGATCTCGCAGAGCCGACGGGCGAGCCGCACATAGCCCTCGGGCATCATCACCGGCGCGCCGGAGTGCACCAAACGGGCGGCCTGCCCGATGATCGCCTCGACCACCCGGGGATGGCTATGACCGACGTTCATCACGCTGATCCCGGTGGCGAAATCGATATACGGGTTGCCGTCGACGTCGGTCAGGGTGGCGCCGCTGCCCGAGGCGGCGAATACGGGCATGGTCGACGACATGCCGCGCGGCAGGTAGCGATCGCGCTCCTTCTGAAGCTCCCGAGACTTCGCCCCAGGCCACTCCCCCATCGGGAGATATCCTAAGGGTCGCGGCCAGGCTTCGCCGCGGACAGGAGGGTGGACACCAGCATGGCAACGGCAGTCAAGCGGCGGGAGATGTTCATCGGCGGCGAATGGGTGGCAGGCTCCGGAAGCGAGGGGCAGGCGATCATCAATCCGGCGACCGGCGAGACGATCGCCGAGGTGCCGAAAGGGACCGAGGCCGACGTCGACCGCGCAGTCAAGGCGGCTCGGAAAGGCTACGTCGAATGGTTCGAGACCACCCCGCGAGAGCGAAGCGAGCTGCTGTTGAAGCTGGCCGAGGCGGTCAACGCCGACGGCGAAGAGCTCGCCAACCTGGAATCGGCCAACGTAGGGAAGCCGCGAGCCCTGTTTCTCTCGGACGAGCTGCCACCCTGCGTCGACCACCTCCGGTTCTTCGCCGGGGCCGGACGGCTGCTGGAGGGCCGCGCCAGCGGCGAATATATGCGCGGCTACACCAGCATGATCCGGCGCGAGCCGATCGGCGTCGTCGGCTCGATCGCGCCCTGGAACTATCCCTTGATGATGGCGATCTGGAAGATCGCCCCCGCGCTGGCCGCCGGCAACTGTGTCGTGCTGAAACCCTCCGAGTGGACCCCGCTCACCGCCTTGCGGCTGGCGGAACTGGCCGCGGACATCTTGCCGGCCGGTGTCTTCAACGTCATCACCGGCGATGGAGAGCCGGTGGGAGCCGGCATCGTGCGCCACCCCGGCGTGGATATGGTGTCCCTCACCGGCGATGTCGCTACCGGCAAGGAAGTGGCGAAGGCAGCGTCACAGACGCTCAAGCGGGTGCACCTGGAACTGGGCGGAAAGGCGCCGGTCGTCGTCTTCGACGACGCGGACCTCGAGGCGGTCAACACCTGGGTCAAGGTCGCCGGCTTCTTCAACTCCGGGCAGGACTGCACCGCGGCCACCCGGGTGATCGCGGGGCCCAGGATCTATGACAACCTCCTGTCATCCCTGACGAAGAGCATCCAGTCGGTGAAAGTCGGCAACCCGCTCGAGGCAGGGATCGAGATGGGACCGATGGTCGCCAAGGAACAACTGGAGCGCGTGGAGGGCTTCGTCGACCGGGCCCGCGACCGCGGAGCGAAAGTGCTGGTCGGCGGCGCGCCGATCCCCGGACGTGGCTACTTCTATCAGCCGAGCCTGGTGACCGACGTCAAACAGGATTCAGAGATCGTGCAGAAGGAAGTCTTCGGACCAGTCATCACCGTGCAGCGATTCAAGGACGATAACGAGGCCATCGCCTGGGCCAACGACGTCAACTACGGCCTGGCGGCCTCCGTGTGGACGCGTGACATCGGGCGGGCGATGAATGCTGCCCGGCGGCTACAGTTCGGTACCGTCTGGATCAACACCCACATTCCGCTGGTCAGCGAAATGCCGCACGGCGGCTACCGGCAGAGTGGCTACGGCAAGGATCTGTCGATGTACTCGCTCGAGGAATACACCAACATCAAGCACGTTATGACCGCGATCGAGTAGTCGTTAACCGACACGTCGGGGGACGTCTTTTCACAAAGGAGGAACGGAGATGCCGACCTATATCTCGTTGCTCAAGTTGACCGCCGAGGGCGCCAAGAACATCAAGAGCCAGCCCCAGCGCCAGCGCGATGCTTTGAAAGCGGCGCAGGCCGCCGGCGTTAAGGTGCATGGGACCTGGATGACGCTCGGTCGCTATGACCTCGTGTCGGTTGTCGAAGCCCCTGATGACGCGACCATGGCGCGGGTTGCCCTGCAGGTGGGCAAGAACGGCAACTACTCGACCGAGACCCTGAAGGCGTTCACGGAGGCCGAGGCGGAGAAGATCATCAACGCCGTTTCCTGAGTCGGCAACCAGGCGGAACGCATAGGGCATGTCCCAGGAGAAGTACGCCCCCATCCCGATGACCGCGTCCGGCTTCGAGGCGCTCAAGGCGGAGCTCGCCGAGTTGCGCGCGCGCCGTCCCGCCATGGTCGATGAGGTCGCCGCAGCTCGGTCGCAGGGCGACCTGAGCGAGAACTTCGCCTACCACGATGCGCGCCAGCATCTGGGGATGCTCGACGGTCGCATTCAGACGATCGAAAAGACCCTCACTCGGGCGGAGGTCGTGGAGGAGAGCTCGCAGGGCGTCGTCCGGATCGGCTCCAGAGTGCTGGTCCGGGACGAGTTTGGCGAGGCGAGCTACGAGATCGTTGGCCCGACGGAGGGGAACATGGCGCGCGGCCTGATGTCGGTCGCCGCGCCGCTCGGGAGTGCGCTGCTCGAGCGGCGAGCCGGCGATACGGTGACCTTCAAGACACCCGGCGGAGCGCGGAAGGCAACGATCGTCAGCGTGAGCTAGCCCCCTCTCGATGCGGACGATCGCGACCATCGGCGTCTACCAAGCGAGCCTGGACGATTTCCTCGAAAAACTCAGAACCCACAAAGTTGCCATGGTGGTCGACGTTCGCCAACGGCGCGGCGTTCGCGGTCCGGAGTACGCGTGGGCCAACTCGTTGCGGCTGCAGGCCGCCCTGGAGGAGGCGCGAATCGGGTACCGGCATGTGCCGGCGCTGGCACCGACCATCGAGTTGCGTCAACTTCAGTACCGGGAGGACGACCGGCTCAAGGTGGGCAAGCGCTCACGCGTCGAACTGTCCGAGGCGTATCGACGCCGCTACCTGAACGAGATCCTCGACCACGTCGACCTGGGCGCCTTCCTCGAATCCCTGCCCGACGACGCGGTCACCGCGCTACTCTGCGTCGAGCGCGACGCACGGGCCTGTCACCGATCGTTGATTGCGGCACGCATCAAGGCGCAATTCCGGACTCCGGTCCTCAATCTCTGACCGGTCGGCAACCCGGGCTGACGGACCCGCGATCAGACCGTGACTTCGATCAGCGGGCTGAACTGCACCATGACGTCGACGTCGTCGCGCTTCCAGTGTCTCGCCACTTCGGCGAGCACCTGGCGGCGCTCTTCCGGATCCGTGATCTCGCGCGCCGTGGCCGGGAGATCGGCACGAGCGCCGCGCTTCACGTGCAGGATGAATTTCGGATCCGCGTCGAGGTTGGCCAGCCAGCTCCGCCGCCGGCGCGATGGCTGGCCGCTGATGTAGAGGCGGCCGCCGATGTTGTGCAGCACGATCTCGAGCCGGCGGGGCTCGCCGCTCTTGCGGCCGGCGGTCGTGATGTCGACCACGGTCATCGGCCGAGAAATGGCCTCGCGGACCCGATCGTCAATCGGTGCTGGCATCGCCATGGACACGGTTATAGCCTATGGCGCGGCCGCTTGCTCTCCGGCATCTTCAATTGCCGCCGGGATCGCGCCTCGGCCGGCCGACACCAGGCCACCGCTTTCCTGGGTGAGGCGCTGCGCGATGTAAACCGGGATCAGGCTGACGAGCAGCAGGACGCTCGCCACCACGTTGACCACCGGTCGCTGGTTCGGGAGCCGAAGGTTGTTGAAGATCCACTTGGGGAGGGTGATCTCGCTGCCCGAGGTGAAGTTCGTCACGATGATCTCGTCGAAGGAGAGGGCGAAGGCCAGCAGCCCGCCGGCCATCAAGGCGGTGGCGATGTTGGGCAGGATGACGTAGCGGAAGGTTTGCAGACCGTCAGCGCCGAGGTCATACGACGCCTCCACCAGCGAGGTCGCGGTCCGCCGCAACCGAGCGATCACGTTGTTGTAGACGACCACTACGCAGAAGGTGGCGTGGCCGATGATGATCGTCCAGAGGCTGAAGGACAGCCCGATCAACTCGCCGCCGAGATTGATGGTGGAGTTCAAGGCCATCCCGGTCACGATCCCGGGTAGCGCGAGCGGGAGGATCAGGACGAACGAGACCGCCTCACGTCCGAAGAACCGGAAGCGATGGACGGCGAAGGCCGCCAGGCTTCCGAGGATGAGGGCGATGGTGGTTGCCCCAAGTCCCGCTTTCAGCGAGGTCAACAGCGCGGTGCGCACGTCCGCGTTGTTCCAGGTGGCCACGAACCACCGGGTCGACAGTCCGGGCAGCGGCCAGGACTGCGAACGGGCGGGGTTAAACGCGTAGAGGATGATGATGAACAGCGGAACGTAAAGGAACGCGAGCACGAGTGCGGTCAGCACCCGCAGCCCGATCTGAATCGATTGCGGCTCGATCGCGCGCTCGCGGCTCACAGTGCCTCGAACGCCTTCAGCTGGCGTGCGATCAGCAAATAGACGGCCATCACCAGCGCCGGAACGATCGCGTATGCCGCGGCGAACGGAATGTCGTTCTGAATCCCGACGTTCTGGTAGATCACGTTCCCAATGAACTCGGTATCGCCCACGAGGTCGGGCGCGATGTAATCCCCTATCGTCAGCGAGAAGGCAAAGATCGAGCCGGCAATGATCCCGGGTAACGCGATGGGAAGGATTACCCGTCGGAAGGTCGTGATCCACCGGGCGCCGAGGTCCGTTGACGCCTCGATCAACGAGTTGGGAATCCGTTCCAGCGCAGCGTAAACCGGCAACGTGACGTAGGGAAGCCAGAGGTAGGAGAAGACGATCCACAGGCTCCACCTGGAGAAGCCGAGGTTCACCGAGCCCAGGTGCAGCTGGTGCAGCGACCAGTTGAGGACGCCGTCGCCGGACAGAATGGTCCTCCAGGCATAGACCCGCACCAGGTAGCTCGACCAGAGCGGTAGCACCATGGAGAGCAGCAACAAGGTCCGCACCCTGGGGCTGGCGATGCGCGCAGCGTAGTACGCGATCGGGATGGCGAGCGCGATGTCGGTCACGGTGACGGCGACCGCGATGCCGACCGTGCGAATCGCGATGATCCGGTAGACACTTTCACCCACCAGGAACTGGTAGTTGGTCAGCCCCCAGTCCTGCACGATGGCGCCGGTAACCGGGTCCTGCCGCCAGAACGAGGTGAGGAACAGCAGGGCCAGCGAGCCCAGGTAGATGACGATCATCCAGAGCAGCACTGGACCCAGTAGCAGGGCCAATCGGGCGGCCGGCACCTGATGGAGGAAGACCCCGATCCGATGGCGAAGGCGGCGGACGGCGCTCGGGGGAGGGGCGGTCAGCCTCTCCCCCGGCCGCATCAGGCGTTGCGCCATGCCTTACTTCGTGCCGCGGACCTCCTGCCACCGCTGTGCCCACACCGAGTAGTCGGTGCAGGATGCGCCGCGACTGTCGCCGCATTGCTGCAGTGGCGTCTTCCACAGTGCGATGTTCTTCAGAAACGTGTTGTCGCCGCAGTGGTAGTCGCTATCGGCTGATGCGCCGATGTGCTGCCGCAAAAGATCGCAGGCCTTCGCATTGCTCGGGTCCGCGCCGTAGAATTCCGCGACCTGATCCTGCACGTCGGGCTTTTCTGTCCACTTCATCCACTGATACATGCAGTTCGGGTGCTGGGCGTGCGATGACATCATCCAGGTATCGGCCCATCCGGTCGCACCTTCCGAGGGCACCAGCGAGGCGACTGGCTTGTTTTCGCTCTTGAGGAAGCTGACCTGATATGGCCAGGCGGTCCCGATCACCATGTCGCCGCTGCTGAACGGGTCGGTCTCATCGGGAGTTGCCGCCCAGTACTTCTTGATCATGGGCGCTTGCTGCTTGAGCAGGACGATGGCTGCATCCAATTGCTTCGAGGTCAGCTCGTAGACATCGGTGATACCGAGGCTCTTGTTGTGCGCCTTCAGATAGAGCGCGGCGTCCGCGATGAAGATCGGGCTGTCGTAGGCAGCGATCTTGCCCTTATACGGGGAGCTGGTTTCCCAGGTGTCCTTCCAGCTGGTGGGCGCCGGCTTCACGACCTGGGTGTTGTACATCAGGACATTCGGACCGTACATGTAGGGCACGCCGTAGTGATGGCCGTTGATGGTGTTGTGCCGCGGCGACTGGAGCGACTGGATCACGTCTTTGAAATCAGGGACCAGGTTGACGTTGACCTCGGCCACGTCGCCGTGGGCGATCAACCGGTTGGTTGCGTCACCGCTGGCGGAAACGCCGTCCCACTGGGTGCCTCCCCCCTGCCGCATCAGCGTCACCATCTCGTCGGACGTGTCCGCGAACTTGACGTTGATCTTGCAGCCAGTCTGGGTCGTGAACGGAGTGACCCAGTCCACCTTGGGGTCCGTCTTGCCGCTTTCGACGTAGCCTGTCCACGCCACCAGATTCAGTGCACCTTCACCTGGACCGATGCTGGTCGGCAG
>Ga0209689_1000054_pt1 | contig 56287 bp, 62 predicted proteins | sample GraSoiAngelo_149_FD_187119 | JGI IMG/M metagenome (GOLD analysis project Ga0209689, IMG submission 187119) | Grasslands soil microbial communities from the Angelo Coastal Reserve, California, USA - 14_1009_09_30cm (SPAdes) (version 2) | ecosystem: Environmental > Terrestrial > Soil > Grasslands ... | reverse complement strand
TCCTCGAGCGCGGGCCAGCGCTCGTTGAGTAGGAAACGCGCGCGTTCGAGGAGGTTGCGCCGCCGCTCGAGCGCGATCTCGGCGAGGATCTCGCTGACCGTGGGCGGGGCGATCGTCGTGTAGTCCTTCAGCTCGAGCGCCGCTGCGACGCGCTCGCGCGGGCCCACGATCCAGCCGATGCGCAGACCCGGCAGCCCGTACACCTTCGAGAGGCCGCCGGTGACGACGACGCGCTCGCCACGACCGGAGAAGCTCGGGCTCTCCTCGCCCGAGCGCTCGGCTCCGCGATAGACCTCGTCGGCGAGGATCCAGGTGCCGTGACGCTCGGCGATGCGTACGATCGCGGAGATCTCACCCGCGGAGAGGATCTGCGCGGTCGGGTTGTTCGGTGTGCAGACGCAGATCACTCTCGTGCGCTCGTTCACCGCCGCCCGGAGCGCGTCGAGGTCGATCGTCCAGCCGCGCTCCTCGCGGAGCCAGACCTCGCGAACGCGCGCGCCGAGCCCGGTCGCGACGCCGTGGACCTGCATGTAGTTCGGCATGACGACGACGACCTCGTCACCTGAGGAGACGAGGGTCGCGAGGACGAGGAAGTTCGCCTCGCTCGTCCCGGTCGTGATGACGACGTTGTCCGCCTCGTTTCCCGGATGGAACGACGCGACGAGCGATCGCGTCGCCTCTCGCCCGACGCCCTCGGCGTAGCCGAGCGGCGTACGCATGAGCTCCTTGGGGTCGCGCGTGATCTCCTCGAGCGTGAGCGCCTCGATGCCCGATTCGGAGAGGTCGTATTTGACGCGGTGCTCCCACGTGGACTGCATGCGCTCCATGTCGAACGTGGGGAACTTCATGTTGGTCGTCAGCGGCGGCGTGCTGGCGGCGCCACGACGTGCAGACCGCGGTCTCGGGCGGCCGCGCTGAGGCGGCGATCGTAGACGATGATCCCGCCGACGCGCGGTCCGAGGCGCAGGCACGACACGAGGTGGACTGCGTCCAGGGTTCGCAAGTCCGGCGGGCCTGCGCGCGTGGCCTCGTGCCGCAGCTCGTCATCCAACGCCACGAGATGGAATCGGCGGAGTACGAGCTCGGCCTGCTGAATGCTCTCCGCCTCAGCCGTGCGAAGGTACGCTGCTCGAGGCACCTCGATCTCCGCGACCTCACTCGAGACGAGATCCGCGTCACCGAGGTACTCGACGAGCGCCTCGGTCTCGCGTTCGCGCACGACAATCTTCACGATCGCCGAAGCGTCGAGGTAGAACGCGCTGGGCGCGCTAGCGGCCACGGAGGCGGTCTATCGCTTCTTCCGTGGTCATCCTCGACGGAAGCTCGAGCGGTCGAGGAAGTCTCCCCGTGCTACGAGGTGGGCGCACCTTGCCCAGGGCGACGAGATCGACGAGCGATCCTCCCGCGCTGCCGACCGGGACGATGCGCGCCACCGGCTGTCCACGGTCGGTGATCTCCAGCACCTGCCCGTTGCGGACACGATCGATCGCGCTGGAGAGTCCCTCGCGCAGCGCGCGGATCCCGATCCGGGAAGACTTCATTGTGTCCACAATGATACTACATTAGCCCTCGGCCCCTTCATCGGCTCGCCGCGATGTCGAGGAGGTCAATGAGTATCGCGTAGGCGACCTGGTCCACACCGGGCTCGTGCAGCTGCACCACGACCTTTCCCGCGAGATCGGTCGTGAGCTCGAGCGCCATCGAGAACCCGTCGACGGCGTAGAGCGGGTCGACCAGCGCGAGTCGGCGCGGACCGAACGTCGCGCGCACGCCGTCGCCTTCGCGGACCACGTGCACGAGCGGCCGCACGCGGTCGCCCTGCGCCGCCGCGTTCCAGGCGTCGGCCACCGCTTCGTCGTCGATCGGCTCGCGTGACACGTCCGCGGGCGTGAGGTCCGCGCCCATGAGCGCGTTCGCGAGGATGGCCGCCTTCGCCGAGGCGTCGTGTCCCTCGAGATCGTTGCTCGGGTCCGCTTCGGCGATGCCGAGACGCTGCGCCTCGGCGAGCGCCGTGTGGAGCGAGGCCCCGCCGGCCGCCATCGAGAGGACGTGGTTGCACGTGCTCGACACGATGCCGCGGAGCTCGCGGATCTCGGCGAGCGGCAGCGCGGCGCGCGCGAGGTCGAACACCGGCAGGCAATCCGCGACCGTCGCCTCGTAACGCAGCAGTCGTTTGTTCGCGCGCGCCCGTTCGTGAAGCTCCCGGAACGCTACGGCGAGCGGACCTTTGTTCGACGTGACCACGTGCAGCCGCGCGCCGAGCGCTTCGCGAATGTAGGTGAGGGCGGGCTCTCCCGTCCGCGCGTCGAGCGTCGTCATCTCGACGAGCACGTCGGCGGGGAGCTTGCCGATCGGCGCGGCGTCATCACCGAGCCTTTCGCGCGTCAGCGCCGCCGCGAGATCGACGCCGCGCTTGTCGACGACCGCGCCATGGCGCGCGGTGACGATCGCGGTGACGGTGAACGCGTGCCGATCGCGAGTGGCGAGGAGGAGCCGAGCGAGCGCGCGCCCGACGTGACCGAAGCCAAACAACGCGAGCCGCATCGGCGGCACACGCTATCGTTGGAGAGAAATAGGCGTTTGCAGGGCCCGCTCGCCTGAGCGTGGCCCATTTCGGCGTCCACTGGAGGTGTGATGGCGCGGCTCGCGAAGCTCTTCGGTCGTGGCGAGGCGCCGCCGCGGGTCGACCGGATCGTCGTCGGTCTCGGCAACCCCGGCGAGGGCTATGCCACGACGCGCCACAACGTCGGCTTCCAGGTCGCCTCGCGCCTGGCGAAGCGCGCCCGCGCTGAGTTCGCGGTGAAGTCAGCGGATTCGCGGATCGCCGAAGGCTCGCTGGACGGCGTCAAGCTCGCGATCGTGCGGCCGCAGACGTTCATGAACGACTCGGGCCGCGCGGTGCGCAAGCTCCTCGACCGCTATCGCGCGGATCCGGCGGCGCTCTTCGTCGTGTACGACGACGTGGACCTGCCGCTCGGGAAGATCCGCATCCGCGAGCGCGGCGGTCCGGGCACGCACAACGGGATGCGCTCGATCGTGGGTGTCGTCGGCGAAGGGTTCCCTCGCCTGCGCGTCGGCGTCGCGCCGGCGGATCCGACCGCGGAGATCGGCGAGCTCGTCGAGCACGTCCTCGCGCCGTTCACGGCCGACGAGCGGGAGGCGGCGGAGGCCGCGATCGCGCGTGCGACGGAGGCCGTCGAGGTGGCTTTGCGCGACGGGATCACCCGGGCGATGGAACAGTTCAATGGCTGAGGTCGAGGGGGGCATCGCCCCCCTCGAACCCCCCGCGGTCGCCGGCGCGCGACTTGGCGGCATCCTCGCGCTCCTCGAGCGGAGCGACCCGTACCAGGACCTCGCCGCGCGCCTCGAGGATCGCCGCGCCGTCGACCTCACCGATGCGACCGCGGGCGCGCGTGCATTCGCGTGGTCGGCGCTCGTCGCGCAGGGCGGACGTACCGTCGCGCTCATCGCGCCGAGCGAAGACCGAGCGCGCCGGTGGCGCGCCGAGCTCGCCGGCTGGCTTGGCGAGGAGCGCGTCCTCCCGTTCCCCGAGCGCGAGACGATGCCGTTCGAGACGGGCGCGCCGTCGGGCGGCGCCGTCCACCAGCGGCTCCTCACGCTCTGGCGCCTTCACGAAGGGTCGGGTCCGTTCGCGGTCGTCGCGTCCCTGCGCGCGCTGCTCGAGCACACGATCCCTCCCGACGAGCTCGGCCGCCGCGGGCGCACGCTCCGCGTAGGCGATCGTCTGCGGTGGCAGGAGACGGCGGCGTGGCTCTTCGACCTCGGCTACGAGCCGGTGAGCGAGGTGAGCGAGCCCGGCGCGTTCTCGCGGCGCGGCGGGATCATCGACGTGTACCCGGCCTCCGCCGAGGAGCCGGCGCGCATCGAGCTCTTCGGCGACGACATCGAGACGCTCCGCGCCTTCGACCCGGTGACCCAGCGCTCGCAGTCGCCCCTCGAGGCGCTCACCGTCCTCCCGGCGCGCGAGTTCTCGCTCGAGCGCGGGCCCGAGCTCGCCGAGAAGCTCATCGCGTCAGCCTGGGGTCGGCTCGGGGGCCGGGGGGCGGAGCCCGCCGATGCCACCGATCTCTCGGCGTACGCGCGTCTCGTCGACGCGTTGCGGGAGGGGGGATACGCCCCGGGCGCGGACGCGTTCGCGCCGGCGCTCGGCGCGACCGCTTCGCTCCTCGACCACCTCGGCGACCGGGCGACGGTCGTCTTCGAGGACACGGTCGAGCTCGACCTCGCCCACGACGCGCTCGAGGCCCAGGCGGAGGAGCGGCGCGACGAGCTCGCGACGCAGGGGCTGCCGGTCGCGGTCTTCCCGCCGCCATACGTGCCGCGCTCGCGGATCGACGAGGCCGCCGAGCGGCACGGCGTGGTGCGCGTCCGACCGAGCGAGCGCGCGCTGCGCCTGGGCTGGGGCAGCGTCACGAGCTACGCGGGCCGGCTCGACCAGTTCCTCCGCGAGGTCGCGGGTGCCGCAGGGACGGAGGCTCCGGGCGAAGGGGCCACCGGGCGCGAAGCGACGCGCGGAGCGACCGACACGCGGATCGTCGCGAGCCCCCAGGCCGCGCGTCTGGCGGAGCTTCTGGAGGATCGCGACGTCTCGACGGTCGCGCGCGACGCCGTCGAGGACGTCCCGGCGGCGGGGTCGCTGGTCGTCGCGCGGGTCCCGCTCGCGGAGGGGTTCGCGATCCCCGAGCTCGGTCTGCGGGTCTTCACCGACGCCGAGGTCTTCGGCTTCCGCAAGCCACGGCATCCCGAACGGCGCCGCCGCCGCGTCGCGATGGGCTCGTTCCTCGCCGACCTCAAGCCCGGCGACCACGTCGTGCACGAAGACCACGGCATCGCACGATTCGAGCGGTTCGTCACGCGCGAGGTCGCCGGCGTCGTGCGCGAGTATCTCGAGCTCCGCTTCGCGGGCACCGACGTCGTCGCGCTCCCCACCGAGCGCGTCGACAGGGTGACGCGCTACGTCGGCGGCACGCCGCCCGCGCTGTCGGCGCTCGGCGGCCGGGACTGGCTCGTCACGAAACGCAAGGCGAAGAGGGCCGCCGAGGAGATCGCCCGCGAGCTGCTCCGACTCTACGCCGCGCGCGAGGCGACGCCTGGTTTCGCGTTCTCCAAGGACACGCCGTGGCAGATCGAGATCGAGAACGCGTTCCCGTACACCGAGACGCCGGACCAGCTGCAATCGATCGAGGACACCAAACGCGACATGGAGCAGGGCCGTCCGATGGACCGGCTCATCGTCGGCGACGTGGGCTACGGCAAGACCGAGGTCGCGCTCCGCGCGGCGTTCAAGGCGGTCATGGACGGCAAGCAGGTCGCGATCGTCGTGCCCACGACGGTACTGGCGCAGCAGCACTTCGAGACGTTCGCCGAGCGTCTCGCGACGTTCCCGGTCCGTGTCGACATGCTTTCGCGGTTCCGCACGCCCATCGAGCAGCGGGCGGTCGTCGAGAGCATCGCCAGCGGCGAGGTCGACGTCGTCGTCGGCACGCATCGCATATTGCAGAAGGACGTGAGCTTCCGAGATCTCGGCCTCGTCGTGATCGACGAGGAGCACCGCTTCGGCGTGAAGCACAAGGAGGCGCTCAAGCGCCTCCGCACCGAGGTGGACGTCCTTTCGATGACCGCGACGCCGATCCCGCGCACCCTTCACATGGCGCTCTCAGGCGTTCGCGACATCAGCGTCATCGAGACGCCGCCCGAGGACCGGCAGCCGATCGAAACGCACGTCATCGAACGGACCGACGACGTCCTCCGGGAGGCGATCCTCCGCGAGCTCGACCGCGGCGGCCAGGTCTACTACGTCCACAACCGCGTCCAGGGCATCGAGCAGGAGGCGCACCGCCTGCGGCAGCTCGTTCCGAACGCCCGGCTCGTCGTCGCGCACGGGCAGATGGACGAACGCCGGCTCGAGCGCGTCATGGTGGAGTTCGCGGACGCCGAGCACGACGTGCTCGTCTGCACGACGATCATCGAGTCCGGTCTCGACATCCCGAGCGTGAACACGATCGTCATCGACCGCGCGGGCCAGCTCGGGCTCGCGCAGCTCTACCAGCTGCGCGGCCGTGTGGGGCGGAGCGCCGAGAAGGCATACGCCTACCTCCTCTACACGCGCGACCAGCACCTGACCGAGGACGCGCGCAAGCGGCTCCAGGCCGTATTCGAGGCGAGCGAGCTCGGCGCCGGATTCAAGATCGCGATGCACGACCTCGAGATCCGCGGGGCGGGGAACATCCTCGGCGCCGAGCAGCACGGCCACGTGGCCGCCGTCGGATTCGAGCTCTACACGCAGCTCCTCGAGGAGGCCGTGAACGAGCAGCGGGGGTCGCCGCGGAAGGCCGTGCTGCCCGAGATCACGGTCGACCTCGCCCTCTCGACGGCGATCCCGGACGACTACATCCCGAGCCGCCAGCGCAAGCTCGAGACATATCGCCGGATCGCAGAGCTCGCGGATCTCGACGACCTCGCCGCGCTCCGCGACGAGCTGCGCGACCGCTACGGCCCGCCGCCCGAGCCCATGCGCAACCTCCTCTACGGCGTAGAGGTGAAGCTCCGCGCGGCGAAGGCCGGCGTCACCGAGGTCCGCGCGCGCGGTCCCGAGCTGCGACTCGTGCTCGGCCGCGACATCGACACGACCTCGCGCGTCACGATCCTGCGCGCCTTCCCGAAGGCGCAGACCGGGCAGCGCCAGATCCGCGTCTCGGTGCTCGACGTGAAGGGCGACTGGCGCGACGCGCTCACCCGGCTCCTCGACACCGTCGCGGCATGATCTGGCTCTTCGCCGCGCTCCTCGTCGTCTGGGGCAACGTCGTCGCGTACTTTGTCGAGCCGGAGCTCCCTGGCGACGACCCGATCGCCGTCGTGCTCGGCATCGCGCTCGCGGCGATCGCGCTCGTGTTCGCGCGCGCTCGCGCCCTCGGGCGCGCCGACCTCGGGCTCACCCTGCGCTGGCGCGCGCTCGCGCTCGGCGCGGTGTTCGGCGCCGTCGTCGCGACGACCGGGGTCCTGGTACTTCGGTTCCCGCCGCTCCTCGGCGGTCCCGTTACATACATGCCGCTCGCGACCGTCAGCGACGCCGAGCTCGCCCGGCACGTCGTCTTCTATCTCCCGCTCAGTGTCGTCCTCCCCGAGGAGCTCGCGTTCCGCGGCGCGCTCCTGGGTGCGCTCCGTGCCGCGCGCGGCACGCGCTGGGCGGTCGCCGGGTCCGCCTTCGCGTTCGGACTCTGGCACGGCATCACGGTGCTCGCGACCGTCGTGCAGACGAACCTGAGCGGCCCGTTCTTCGCGCTCGGCATCGCCGGCGCGTTCGCGGTCGTCTTCGCAGGCGGCGTCGCGTTCGCGTTGCTGCGTCTCCGGACGCGCTCGCTGCTGACGACGATCGGCGCGCACTGGGCGTTCAACGCGATCGTTCTCGCCGGTCTTCGCGCGTGACAGTGATCCGACGCTGCTACGACAATCGGTCGCTTGCTCCCTATGTTCCTCGACCACATGCGGGAGGCAATCACGACGATCACCCTTGCGATGCTCTCGCTCCTGCCCGCCCTCGTCGCCAGCTTCGCCCACCGCTAAGACCCCCCGGATCGCTCCGCGTCCAAAAGGCGCGACCATAGCCGGGATGCTCCATGCCGTCGCGGAATTTGCCCGCCGCCTGAAGGCCATCTTCGCGGGGCGTCTCCACAAAGCTGCCGCCAGGCCGAAGGCAGCCCTCTTTCGAAGCGGAGGTCCGCACTTGGCGGAGAACGTTGATGAGGCGCTCGCCGGCTTCGGCGAGCGATGAAGCTCGGCATCGACCTCGACGACGTCATCGCCGTGTGCGCCGTCCCGTACCTACGGAAGTTCGCGCAGGAATTCGGCGTCGAGCTCCCCGACGAGCGTGAGATCGGCTGGCACCTGCTCGCCTCGTTGAACGAGCGGGTGAGCCCGGCCGACCGCGACCGCTTCCGCATCAAGCTCTACGACGGCACGTTCTTCGCCGACCTCGACATCTACCCCGAGTGCCCGGCGGTCCTCGAGCGGATGGTCGAGGCCGGCCACGACCTGTTCTTCGTGACGGCGCGCGCGGAGCGGCGGCGGATGACGACGGAGACCTGGCTCCGCGAAAAGGGGATCCTCAGACACGCCAAGGCCGTCCACCTCAAGCCCATGGGCGACTTCAACCCGGACTGGCCGCGCGGCCGCTACGACCCGAGCAGCTCGGCCGAGTACAAGGCGCGCCTCGCCAAGGAGCTGCGCCTCGACGCCTTCTGCGAGGACGACGTCGTCATCGCGAAGACGCTCGCGAGCGCCGGCGTCCGCGTCTTCCTCTTCGACCAGCCGTGGAATCGCGAGCTCGCCCACGAACGGATCAGCCGGGTGGCCGGGTGGAGCGCGGTCGCGGAACATCTCGGCGTATGAGCGCGCCGACCACCTTCTATTTCGTGCGTCACGGCGAGAGCGAGGCGAACGCCGCGCGACGTTTCGCCGGACAGACCGACAGCCCGCTCACCGAAAAGGGCCGCAAGCAGGCCGAAGCCGTGGCCGACGAGCTCGCGAAGGTGCGGTTCGACAAGGTCGTCTCGAGCGACCTCTCGCGCACGCGGGATACCGCCGACGTCATCGCGAGCCGGCAGGCGGTGCCGGTCGAGGTCGTACGCGACCTGCGTGAGATCGACGTCGGCGAGCGCACCGGGACCGCGTTCGACGACGCGCGCGGCCTCCCCAACTGGCGCGACGACGGGTTCGTCGCCTGGCCCGGCGGCGAGACGCTCGAGCAGGTCGTCGCGCGATCGCTAGGCGCGATCGATCGTCTCGCGCGCGAGAACCCCGGCAAGACGATCTGCGTCGTCGGCCATGGCGGCATCAACCGCATCCTGCTGTCGCATTTCCTGGGGATCCTGCCCCGGCTCGACCGCAGCCCGGCGACGAACACCAACATCAGCGTCGTCGTCACCGACGGGCGCACGCACCGCGTCGAGCGGCTCTTCGCCTCAGACCACGTGAGCTAGGCGCGCGGGAAGGTTCGCGAGCAGCGCCAGCGCCGTTCCGCTGAACACCCGCTCCTTTTCTCTTGCGTCCCAGTCGAGGCCCTCGATCGAGCTGATCGCCTTGTCGATCGAGCCCAGAAGGTGCGGGTAGTCGCTCCCCATCGCCATGTGGTCCGTGCCGACGATGTCGCGCAGCAGCCGCAGGTTGTTGGGCGAGAACGTCACGGTGTCGTAGTAGAGGCGCTTCAGGTACGTTGACGGCGGCTCGTCGATATTCGCGCGGCACTCCGCGAAGTCCCGCCAACCCGAGTCGAGGCGCTCCAGAAGGTACGGGATCGCGCCGCCCGCGTGCGCGACGAGCCAGCGGATGTTCGGCAGCTGCTTGAAGACGCCGGCGTAGCAGAGACGCGCGACCGCCAGCGTGGTGTCGAACGGGAAGCCCACGATCGGGCCGAGCACGTACTCGCCGAAGGGCTCGGCCGCGGCCGGGATCATCGGATGAACGAACACGCAGGCCTTCCGCCGGTCGCACTCCGCGAAGAACGGCCGGTAGGCCGGGTCCGCGAGCGCGCGGCCACGGATGTTCGAGAGGAGCACGACGCCCTGCAGGCGCAGCTCGTCGAGGGCGCGCGCGAGCTCGCGAAGCGCGCCGTCCGGGTCGTCCATCGGGATGGAGGCGAAGCCCAGGAACCGCCCGGGCCGCTTCGCGATGAGGTCGGCGTACGCGTCGTTCACCATGCGCGCGACCTCGATCTGCGCCCTGCCCTCGGCGAAGAAGACGTTCGGGGTCGAGAGCGAGAGGACCTCCACGTCGATGCCCACGCGGTCCATGTCCTCGAGGCGCTTGCCGACGTCCGTCATCGGCGCCGTGACCCCGAAGAAGCGCGCGCCCTTGTAGCGGATGATCCGCTGCCCGGTCGGGCTCGCGCCGAACGAGAAGTCGCCGCCGCTCCGCTCGATGCGCTCGAAGTACGCCGGCGGGTAGTAGTGGGTGTGGAGGTCGAGCTTCATCGCCGTCCGCGCGAACGCTAATCTCTAGCGCCATGGCCGTGCAGACGAAGGACCTCGCCAGCAAGATCCGCGACGTCCCCGACTTCCCCAAGCCGGGGATCCTCTTCAAGGACATCACGACGCTCCTCAAGGACGGCGACTCCTTCAAGGCGTCGATCGACGGGCTCCTCGAGCGGATCGGGCCGCGGAAGATCGACGCGGTCGTCGGGATGGAGTCGCGCGGCTTCATCTTCGGCGCGCCGATCGCGTACAAGCTCGGCGTCGGCTTCGTGCCGGTCCGCAAGCTCGGGAAGCTGCCGGCTGACGTCGTGTCGGTCGAGTACGACCTCGAGTACGGGTCGGCGACGCTCGAGATGCACAAGGACGCTCTGCAGCCCGGCGCGAAGGTCCTCATCGTCGACGATCTCCTCGCGACCGGCGGCACCGTCGCCGGCACGATCGAGCTCGTGAAGCAGCTACGGGGCGACATCGTCGCGTGCGCGTTCCTCATCGAGCTCACGGCGCTCAAGGGTCGCGACAAGCTACAGGGCTACGAGGTCGTCACTCTCATACAGGCGTAGAATCGGCTGGCACCTGCGACCGGCGGAGGCCCGCTTGGTCCTTTCCCTTGTAATGGAGGACCGATGACCGCGGCCCCGCTCGCGTCCGAGATCAAGGTCGACCCCGGCGCCACGGCCGACGAGGCCCGCGCCTTCCTCGAGCACGACCGTCTCCTGGCCGCCTACGCCCTCGCGGACGTCGACCAGCCCGACCTCGAGGGCTCGCGCTGGTGGGTCGCCCGGCGTGACGGCGAGATCCGTGCGCTCGCGCTCGTCGTCGAGGGCCTGCCATTCCGGCCGTGCTTCGCGATCGGCGCGAACGAGCCGCTCGCCGCGCTCTTCCGCGAGGCGATACGGGAGCCGCGCATCCTCCTCGCGGTGAGCCCTTCCGGACGGCCGGCGGTCGAGGCGACGTACCGCTTCGAGCGCTCCGACGTCATGAAACGCATGGCCGTGAACGTGCGCACGTTCCGGCCCCGGGTCGCACAGCAGGTGTCACGGCTCGGGCCAGAGGACCTCGCCGCGGTCGTCGACCTCTACGGCCATGCCTCCCGCACGTACTTCACGCCCGAGCGGCTGCGCCGCGAGATCTACTTCGGCGTGTACCAGGGTCGTTCGCTCGTGGCCGCCGCCGGGACGCACGTGCGCTCCACGCGCTCGGGCATCGCCGCGGTCGGGAACGTGCTCACGCGGCTGGCCTACCGCGGGCGCGGGATGGCGACGTCGTGCACCTCGGCGGTCACCGAAGCGGCGCTCGAGGAGCATCGCGACGTCGTCCTCAACGTCCGCCAGGAGAACACGCCCGCCATCGCCGTCTACGAGCGACTCGGCTACGTCACCCACGCGCCCTTCATCGAGGGGCCGGCCGTCCGCCGCGCCGCGTGGGAGCGGCTGTTCGACGCCTTGAAGGAGAAGAAGCAATGACCATCGATGTCAGCGACATGGGCCTCGCGGGCGCCGGCGCGCGGCGGATCGAGTGGGCGGCCCGCGAGATGCCCGTCCTCGCGAGCATCCGCGAGCGCTTCGCGAAGGACCGCCCGCTACGGGACCTGCGCGTCGGCGCGTGCCTGCACGTGACCGCCGAGACGGCCAACCTGATGCTCGTGCTCCGTGACGGGGGCGCCGGCGTGGCGCTCTGCGCGTCGAACCCGCTCTCGACGCAGGACGACGTCGCCGCGGCGCTCGTCGCGAACGAAGGCATCGCGACCTTCGCGCGGAAGGGCGAGGACCGCGACAGCTACTACTCGCACATCAACGCCGTCCTCGCGACGAAGCCGCAGATCACGATGGACGACGGCGCGGATCTGGTGACCGAGCTCCACACCAAGCGCCGCGAGCTCCTGCCCGACGTGCGCGGCGGCACCGAGGAGACGACCACCGGCGTCACGCGCCTTCGCGCGATGGCCGCCGAGGGAGTCCTCGCATATCCGATCGTCGCCGTGAACGACGCCCTCACGAAGCACCTCTTCGACAACCGTTACGGGACCGGGCAGTCGGCCGTCGACGGCATCCTTCGCGCGACGAACCTCCTCCTCGCCGGGAAGATCGCGGTCGTCGCGGGCTACGGCTGGGTCGGTCGCGGGATCGCGAGCCGGCTTCGCGGCATGGGTTCGATCGTGCTCGTGTGCGAGGTCGCCCCGCTCCGCGCCCTCGAGGCAGCGATGGATGGGTTCGAGGTCACGACCATGGCCGCGGCCGCGGCGCGTGGCGACCTGTTCGTCACCGCCACGGGCAACGTGAACGTCATCGGGTGCGACGCGATCGGGGCGCTCAAGGACGGCGCGATCCTCGCGAACGCCGGCCATTTCAACGACGAGATCGACCTGCGCGCGCTCGGCGAGCAGGCGGCGGACCGGCGCGAGCTCCGGCCGTTCGTCGAGGAGTACCGCCTCCGTGATGGCCGGCGCGTCGTCGTCCTCGGCGAAGGCCGGCTCGTGAACCTCGCGGCGGCGGAAGGACATCCGCCGGCCGTGATGGACATGTCGTTCGCGAACCAGGCGCTCTCCGTCGAGTACCTGGTCGCGAGAGGCCGGACGCTGAAACGAGAGGTCTACCCTGTGCCGCGCGAGCTCGACGAGGACATCGCGCGCCGCAAGCTCGCGGCGATGAACATGAAGATCGACTCGCTGACGGCCGAGCAGGCCGAATACGCGAAGTCGTGGAAGGCAGGGACATGACGACCTCATTCATGACGTCGGAGCGGGTCCTCTTCACCAGCGAGTCCGTCACCGAGGGCCACCCCGACAAGCTGTGCGACCAGGTCTCCGACGCGATGCTCGACGAGTGCCTCCGCCAGGACCCGAACTCGCGCGTGGCCTGCGAGACGTCCACGACGACGGGCGTCATCCTCGTCGCCGGCGAGATCACGACCCACGCCTACGTCGACGTCCCGAGCCTCGTGCGCCGGGTCGTGAACGAGATCGGGTACACGAACGCCGATTACGGCTTCGACTACCGGACCTGCGGCGTCATCACCGCGATCAAGGAGCAGTCGCCGGAGATCGCGCAGGGCGTGAACGAGTCGATCGAGGCGCGCGAAGGGATCGATCCCAAGGAGCTCGGCGCCGGCGATCAGGGGATGATGTTCGGCTTCGCGGTCCGCGAGACGCCCGAGCTCATGCCGCTCCCGATCACGCTCGCGCACAACGTCGCGCGTGAGCTCGCGAGGGCCCGGAAGAGCGGTGCGCTCCCGTACCTGCGGCCGGACGGGAAGAGCCAGGTCACAGTCGAGTACTCCAGGGGCGTGCCCAGGCGCGTCCACACGGTGGTCGTCGCGGCGCAGCACGACCCCGGCATCGAATACCAGCGGCTCTGCAACGACATCCGCGAGCGAGTGGTCCGACCGGCCATCGGCGACGCCTGGCTCGACGAGAGGACGACGTACCTCGTGAATGGCACGGGCGCGTTCACGATCGGCGGACCCATGGGAGACGCCGGCCTCACGGGTCGCAAGATCATCGTCGACACCTACGGCGGCTACGCCCGCCATGGCGGTGGCGCGTTCTCGGGCAAGGATCCAACGAAGGTCGACCGCTCCGCGGCCTACGCCCTTCGCTACGTCGCGAAGAACGTGGTGAAGGCAGGGCTCGCCGATCGTTTCGAGGTGCAGATCGCGTACGTGATCGGCGGCGCGCGTCCGATCTCGCTCAACGTGGAGACGTTCGGGACGGGCAAGGTGAGCGACGAGCTCATCCGCAAGCTCATCGAGGAGCATTTCGATTTCCGTCCGCAGGCCATCATCGATCGGTTCGCGCTGCGCAGACCGATCTATCTCCCGACGGCGGCGTACGGTCACTTCGGCCGCACGGAATTTCCCTGGGAGCGCACGGACCTCGCCGAAAAATTCGCGAAGGCCGCAGGGGCAAAGACAGCGCTCGCTTAGCTCCCTGCACGGTCGGCGGCTTGGCCTTGGTCTTGCACCACTGTTGAGGGGGCTTTGCGTCCTCAGACCCACGATATGGAAGGGAGCAGATATGGCACGGACAGCACTCGTACGTCCCGCCGGCACCGCGTGGGGTGCGGTGCTCGGTGGATGGATCGCGTCGATCGGCGCGATGGCGCTGCTCGCGCCGGCGATCGGAACGCTGCTCGCGAACGCTCGTGTTGGCACGAACGATCTCGCGCCGGCGGTCCCCGTCGTCCTCGGGCTTTTCCTCGCGTACCTGATCGGCGGCTACGTCGCCGGCCGCATGGCGGGCTATCGCACGAGCTGGCACGGCATGATGACCGCGTTCTTGAGCCTCTTCGTCGTACTCGTCCTCATGCTCGCCGGCTACGCCGCGGACCGCGGACTCCTCGCGGTGACGGGCGTGGAGAGCCTCGCGGACGTGATCCCGGGCGTGCGCGATCTCGACATCACGACCTCAGGCAACGCGGTCACCTTCGGCGCGCTCCTCGGCTTCCTCGCGTCGATCTTCGCCGGCTGGCTCGGCGGCGTGCTCGCGCCGTCGCACGCCGTGGCGGGGACGGTGCCCGCGGCGGGAACGGCCGAGCGCGTCGAAAAGCGTGAGGCAGTCCGCGAGCGTCGTCCCCTGATGCCCGCGCCCACGATCGGGCGTAACGGCGAGGAGCGCGTGAGCCGCTGAACCGCGCAATGCGGGCGGACGTATCCTCACCGAGACCGGCTCGGTCGGGAGGGTGAGTATGCGTTCCGCCCGCGTCCTTTCGCTCTTCGCCATGCTCGCGATCCTCGTCGGCGCCTGTGCCGGCGGCCAGCCCACCGGAGGCGGCGCCGCGTCGCCGTCGACGGCGAAGGCGGTCCCGGGCGGCGCGGTGACCTTCGCGCTCGAGGATGATCCCATCGACTTCGACCCGCTTCGCTCGCGTGCGTTCATCGACCGCAACGTCCACTACCAGATCTATGACTCGATAGTCCGCATCGACTCATCCGGCAAGATCGTCCCCTGGCTCGCCGAGAAGTGGGAAGTCGCGCCCGACGGCAAGACCATCACGTTCACGCTCCGCAAGGACGTGACGTACCACGACGGCTCGGTCTTCGATGCCGAGTCGGTGAAGTGGAACATCGAGCGCTACATCAAGACACAGGGCTCGGCCCGCAGCGGCGAGCTCGCCTCGGTCGATACGGTGCAGGTCGTCGACGCGAGCACCGTAAAGTTCAACCTGAAGGCGCCCTTCGCGCCGCTCCTTGCGAACCTCGTCGACCGCGCCGGGATGATGGTGTCGCGGAAGGCGTTCGAGGCCGCGACCTCGCCCGACGACTTCACGCGCAAGGCCTTCAAGGCCGGCACTGGACCGTTCATGCTCACCGAGGCCGTGAAGAACGATCACATCACGCTCGAGAAGAATCCCAGCTGGTGGGGTAAGGACAAAGACGGGAGCGCGCTCCCGTACCTCGACAAGATCACGATCAAGCCGATCACGGACAGCTCGGTCCGCACGACCAATGTGAGGACGGGCGACGCCCATGTGGCGAACTCCATCGCGCCGAAGGATGTCGCTGGCGTGAAGACGGAGTCCGGACTGGTGTACCAGGAGAAGCCGGCGTTCGGCTTCAACAGCCTCATCCCGAACCGGAAGCCGGGCTTCGTCTTCAACGAGGCCCGCTACATCCGGGCCGTCTCGATGGCCATCGACCGCAAGGAGATCCTCGATAAGGTGTATTTCGGGATCGGTGTCGTGGGCTACGGCACGATCGCGCCTTCGCATTTCGCCTACGACCCGAGCTTCAAGCCGTTCGAGAAGCCGGATCCCGAGGGCGCGAAGAGGCTCGTCCAGGAGGTGGGCAAAGGCCCGCTCCAATTCGAGGTCCTCGTCGCCGCGGGCGATGCGCTCTTGCTCCAGCGCGCGCAGCTCATCCAGGCGCAGCTCCTGAAGGCCGACATCAAGATGGACATCGTCCAGCTCCAGTTCGCCGAGATCCTTAAGCTGCAGAACGACCACACCTTCAAGGGACTCACTGACATCGGGTGGAGCGGCCGCATCGACCCCGACGGGAACACCTACGACCACGTCTACAGCGGCCGCCCGTTCAACGATTCGGCGTACTCGAACAAAGACGTCGACAAGTTCCTCGACGAGCAGCGCGCGACGAGCGATCAAGAGAAACGCAAGGCCGCGCTCCGCGCCGCAGAGAAGATCTACGCGGTGGACGACCCGGCGCGCATCTGGTATCGGTTCGTCGTGGCGCAGCTCCTCACCGTGGCGAAGTTCAAGGGTCTCGAGCCCTACCCGGACCAGATCATCCGGTTCCAGTACGGCTGGCTGCAGAAGTAACCGCGCGATGAAGTAGGGGCGGCGGAGTGACGCAGTACATCCTCCGCCGCCTCCTGCTCATGGTCCCCGTCGCGTTCCTCGTCACGGTCATCGTCTTCACGCTCATCCGCCTGTCCCCCGGAGACCCGGTGCTCGTCTTCGCTGGTGAGGAGCGCGATCCCGAGGCGCTCGACGCGCTCCGCCACCAGTACGGCCTCGATCAGCCGATGCCGGTCCAGTTTGTCGTGTGGCTCGAGCACGCGGTGCAGGGCGACCTCGGCCGCTCGCTGCGCACCCGGCAACCCGTGCTCGAGGCGATCACCGAGCGCCTGCCCAAGACTATCGAGCTCGGCGGCACCGCGATCCTGATATCGATCACGGTCGCGCTCGTCGTCGGGACGGCCGCCGCGCTCAACCGCAACTCCGCGCTCGACCTCTTCGCGACCGGCTTCACGTTGGCCGGGGTCTCGCTCCCGAACTTCTACCTCGGGATCATCCTCATCCTGCTCTTCGCGCTCGCACTCCGGATCTTCCCGCCGGGCGGTTACGCCGACTTTGCCTCGGAGCCGTTCGACAATCTCAAGCGACTGGTGCTTCCGGCGGTCACCCTCGCGACGGCGAGCCTCGCGGTGAATATGCGCCAGGTGCGCTCAAGCCTTCTGGACGTGCTCTCGCAGGAGTACCTACGGACCGCGCGCGCCAAGGGGCTCGGCGAGCGCGCAGTGATCGTGGGGCACGCCATGAAGAACGGCCTGATCCCCGTCGTCACGATCTTCGGTCTCCAGGTAGGGGCGATCCTCGACGGCGCGATCATCACCGAGACGATCTTCTTCTGGCCGGGCGTCGGCCGGCTCGCTGTCGACAGCATCAGCGGCCGCGACTACCCGGTGGTGCAGGCGATCGTGCTCATGTCCGCGCTCTCGTTCATGGTGAGCACGCTCGCGGTGGACATCCTTTATGCATGGCTCGACCCGCGGATCTCGTATACGAGGCGCGCCACGTGAGGGGGGTCATCCGCCGGAATCCGCGCCTCCTCATCGGGGGCGTGATCGTCCTCGTCCTGCTGTTCGTCGCGCTCGCCGCGCCGCTCATCTCGCCGTACGACCCGATCAAGGTCGACGTCTCGCAAAATCTCGAGCCACCCAGCCTGGCGCATCCGCTGGGGACGGACGACCTGGGTCGCGACGTGCTCTCCCGCGTGATCTGGGGCTCGCGCATCTCTCTCTCCGTCGGGGTCATCTCTGTGGGGATCGGTTTCTTCGTTGGCGTGAGCCTCGGGCTCGCCGCGGGGTACCTCGGCGGGCTCGTCGACCTGCTCGCGATGCGGGCCATCGACGCGCTGCTCGCGTTCCCCGCCCTGGTCCTGGCGATCTCGATCACCGCGGCGCTCGGGCCGCAGATTCAGAACGCGATGATCGCCATCGGCATCGTCGCGATCCCCGCGTACACGCGCCTCACTCGCGGGCAGGTGCTGTCGATGCGCGAGCGCGAGTTCGTGGTCGCGGCCCGGACGATCGGAGCGACGCCGCTTCGCGTCGTCATGCGGCACATCTTTCCGAACATCACGAACCCGCTCGTCGTCCAGGCGACGCTCGGCACGGCGGGGGCGATCCTCGCGGAGGCGGCGCTCAGCTTCCTCGGCCTCGGCGCTCAACCGCCCGATCCGTCGTGGGGCCAGGACATCAACTACAACGCGCGCTATCTCTCGAACCTGATGTGGTGGATGAGCCTGGGCCCCGGCACGGCGATCTTCCTGGCGGTCTTCGCCTTCAACTTCCTCGGCGACGCCCTTCGCGACGCGCTCGACCCGCGCCTCCGCCGGGCCGCCTGATACCGCACTAGTACTGCAGTACTACCCGGAAGTCCCCTCTCCCCGGTCGCTCGGCCGCCTGCTAAGCCATCGTTGAATGCAGGTGAGCCAGGTCGCCTACGACCGGTTCGTGCTGGAGCTCCCCGCCGCCGACGCCACGTGGCGTCCCCTCGCGGACGCGGAGTGCCTTGCCGAAGCGGCCGCGTGGCTCTGGGATTTCGGCCCGACGCCGCTGGTCGCGGTCGTCGGTCACGACGGGGCCGCACCGAACTGGCTCATCGGCTGGACCACGCGGCAGGTCGGGTGGGCGCCGGCGGGAGCAAAGGCCGGTGCCGCTGTCGTGCTCGCCACACGGTCGGACCTCGAACGCTTCCTCTTCGCGGGTGCCCCACACGAGCGGACCGTGCTCCTGTGGCCACGCAACCAGGAGGCGAAGACGTTCGAGGGCCTGAACGCCGGGGGCGGCGCGTGGCTCAAGACGGTCGACGCGCACGCCGAGATCCAGCGCGCGGGTGAGGTCTTCGAGGTCCACCAGGTCGCCGTCTAGTCAGGCGACCTTCGCGCTCCTCCGCACCTGTGCACCCACAAAAGCGCCTGCCGCCGCGCCCACCGCGGCGAAGGCGAGCGCGGCGAGCGGCGCCCACCCCGCGCCCGCCGCGATCTCGAGCACCGGGATCGGCAGCCCAACCGCGAGGGCGATCCACGGTGCCATCCGTGGGCGGAGCGCGCTCAGGACCAGCGCGACCCCGAGCACGAGCATCGCGACGATCCCGGTGTCATCTGTGCGCACGTCGGCGTTCGCGAGCCAGAGCCCGGCGGCGATCGCGCACACGACGACGAGGGCGCTCGTCACTTCTCCGACTCCGCCTGCGCGCCGAGCTCGCGTGTGCGCTGGTACGCGGCGTAGACGGCCTTCGAGAGAACGGTCCGCAGCGCGCCCTTCTCGAGCTGGTAGATCGCGGCCGCGCTCGTACCGCCCGGGGACGTGACCATGTTCCGCAGCTCGGCGAGATGGCGGCCGCTCTTGCGCGCGAAGAGCGCCGACCCTTCGACGGTCCGCAGCACGAGCTCCTCCGCGACGCGGCGGCTGAAGCCGAGGTGCACGCCCGCATCCACGAGCGCCTCCATGAGGAGAAAGACGTAGGTCGGGCCGGTCCCGGAAAGTGCTGTGGCCATGTCGACGAGCGTCTCGTCGTCGACCATGAGCTCCTCGCCGAGCGCGCCGAGGATGGCCTTCGCGCGCTCGCGCTGCTCCGCGTCGACGGCGCTCGTCGCGCACCACGCGGTGATCCCCATGCCGACCTGCGCCGGCGTGTTCGGCATGGACCGGACGACGGCGTCGTGCTGGAGCCCGTCACGAAGCGCGCGCAGGGTCGCGCCTGCGACGATCGAGATGACGAGCTGGGAGTCCTCGAGCCTGGAGCGCAGTTCGCGCATGACGGTCCCGAGCACCTGCGGTTTCACGGAGAGGACGACGACGTGCGCCGCCTTCGCCGCCTCTAGGTTCGAGGCGAGCGCCTTCACGCCGTAGGTCTTCTGCAGGTCGGCACGCCGCTCGCGCCGCGGGCCGGTGACGAGGACGTGCGAAGGCGGCACGAGATGACGGTCGAGGAGCCCGCGGATCATCGCCTCCGCCATCGTCCCGCCGCCGATGAACGCGAGACGCTTTCCCGTGAGCGGCATCGTCCGAAAGTATGCAGAGCGCACGAAGGCATGCGGATCGCTCTTGCATTCCGTTCGCTTCGGCGTGCGTACGGTGTCGTTCGGCCACGAGCTCCTCCCGTGGCGTTTTTTGTTTTCTGGAGCGAAACGGAAGGAGGAGACCGATGGTCAGTCGGAGCTGTTGCGAGAGCGATTGCGGCCGCCATGCCGTCCAGCGATCCCTGTACAGACACGCTCTGAACGCCCTTCTGCTCGCGTCGCGCTCGGGCTGCGACTCGAAAGACGCGCTCGAGCTCGTGCAGCGGTCCGCCGAGATGATGCGCGCGTCCGACGAGCGCGAGGCTTTGTCGGCCGCGGGACAACGATGACGGCCGACATCACGAGCGGGGCGGCCGGCGGGCCCACCGGTCTGCGGCCGCCTCGCGAACCTAAGTGCTACTTCACGTCGTTCCCCGGGACCGGGCAGGTCTTCCGGTACGTGCAGTCCTTGAAGCCATCCGCCTCGCGGTCCGGAAGCGACGGCATCGCGACGCGCGAGACCGTGAAGTCGACCAGCTCGATGTCGACCATCTCGATCCGCTCGCTCGCGACGAAATTCGCAGGGGCGCCATTCGCGCTGGCCCCGTCGAAGTGCACGACCGCGAGGTCGGGCATCGGGCTGACCTGCACGCTTCCAGTCTCCGAAATGGTGACCGGTCTTTCGATGACCCACTCGGCCGTGGCGAACGACGACGGATACATGAGCGTGTGAGTGAAGGTCTGCCCGAGGGTGAGGTTGGCGATGGTGATCGTCCAGAGCTCAGGTGTCGTCGCACTCTCGACGATCGCCACGTGCACGCGATCGCCCGCCCGGACGGGTAGGGGAGGGTCGGTGCGCTGGAGTGGAAGCGGGATGATCTCCCACCAGGCGTAGTAGTCGGGATCTCCAGCGTCGTTCACCTCGTGCCCGATGCCGGCCTGGATGAGCGTGTCATCGCCGATCGTGCAACCCGCGTCGAGACAGCCCCCGCCGATCCCGATCCAGCTGAGCGACGTTTCCGCTTCGCCGGCGTTGCGCTGTTTCACTTTCGGGACGATCCAGTCCGCGGCGATCGCGTGGAATGAGATGCCTTTCTCGAGGCGGCCTTGCATGTAGCCCGACCAATTGGAGGACTGGTTCGCGGCGACGACCACGATCGGGCGCGCCGTCGCTCGAGCAGCCGGCCGCGGGGTAGGCTGCGGCAGAAGGGCGAACGTGAGCGCGAGGACGAGGAGCCACCGGCGCCGGCCCACGTCATCGCCGCAGCGCAGCCGGCATGCCAGCGGGGACCCGCAGAACTACGGGGTCACGCGCACCAGATCGCCGCTCGCGAACACACGACGCGCGTCGATGCCGAAGCGTGCATAGGCCTTCGCCGGAATGCCGATGTCGGCCAGGAGCAGCTCGCCGACGTACCGCCTGGCCGGAGGCAACGTGAGCCCGAGCTTGGGCAGCGCGAGCGTGACCGTCACCCGTGCGGCGATGGCCGTGCCGAGTGGCATCCCGTCATCGGGGTCCAGGCCCGACGGAAGGTCGATCGCGAGGACGGGCACGGCCGATCGTTCGGCCGCCGCGATGAGCTCCGCGACGGCACCGTGCGGCGCGCCGGACACGCTGTAGCCCAGGAGACCGTCGAGCACGAGGTCGGCGTCCGCGAGCTCCTCGCCGATCGCCCCGGCGCCGCTCTCCGCCGCGCTCGCGATCGGGACGCCGAGCTTCACGAGGATGTCGTGCTGCGCACGCGCGAGGTCACGCAGGCGATCGGGCGCGCCGCTCAGCGCGACGCGTGCGTCGGCACCCCAGCCGAGCAGGTGCCGCGCCGCGCCGAGGGCGTCGCCGCCGTTGTTGCCACTCCCCGCGAGGGCGATGACGCGCTTCCCCTCGACCGACCCGAGGAGGGCGCGCGCCGCCGCCGCGACCTGGCGGGACGCGTTCTCCATGAGGACGGCGAGCGCGATCCCGAGCTCCTCGCTCGCGACGCGGTCGACCTCCGCCATCTGCGCCGCTGTGACGACGGGCACGCTTCGGATGGCGGGAAGGTCGTCGAGCCTCATTGAAGCGCCCGCTCGTACAGGCTCGCGCAGTAACGGCCCATCGGCCGATCGCCGCGATGCCTGAATCCAAGCTCTTCGTGGTACCGCCGAAGGCCTGGGTTGTCGCACGCGCAATCCAGGCGAAGCGGCGATCGCCCCCGTCGGGCGATCTCTCGGCCCGCCCAGTCGAGGAGCGCTCGCCCGAGGCCGCGACCGTGCGCGTCGCTCGCCACCGCGACCCGATGGACGTAGCGGGCGTCTGCGGCGGCGGCCGGCCAGAAGAGCTCGTCCGACCATCCCCGCTCCATCGCCGCGGCGATCTTCTCGCGCTTCCACTGTCCTGCATGCCACTGCTCGACGCCTTTCGCGAGCAGCCAGCGGCTCGCGTCTTCGAGAAGATTCAGGACGAGGTCGAGCTCCTCGGTCCTCGCGGGCTCGACCGTCAGTCTCATCGGCGTCCGACGAGCACGACCTTCGGCACCGCGAACTCGGTCGGCGTGATGCGGAACCGCTCGACTGCCGCGGCCGGCGCGTCGCGGAGCATGGCGCGCACGCGCTCCGCGCGGTCGTGGGGCGTCTGTGAGCGCGCGAGCCACGCGTCGGTCGAGAGCTTCGTCACCATCGCCGCCGAGTCGATGGTCGCGCGCATGCCCGCGTCCTCGACGAGCGCGCGCCAGCCGTCCAGCGTCTGATTGCGGACATGCGAGGCGTCGCGGAGCGTCTCGAGCGTGTTGATGAACGCATCGAGCGCCGGCTCGTCGGGCGCGTAGTTGTCGACGAGGACGAGGATCCCGCCCGGTCGCAGCACGCGGGCGATCTCACCGAAAGCGCGCGCGGGATCGGTGAAGTGGTGCGCGGCGACACGGCACGTCGCGACGTCGAAGGCCGCGGTCGCGAGCGGCATCGCCCGGGCATCCGCCTGCACGAGCAGCGCGTTCGTGACGCCCCCGTCCGCAAGGACGCCGCCGCCCGCGGCGAGCATCTCGCGCGTCGCGTCGAGGCCGATCGCCGCTCGGAAAAGCGGCGCGACCCGACGGAGGGTGTGGCCGACGCCGGTGCCCACGTCGACGACGCGCTCCCCGCCGTGCGCCCTCGCGAGCGCGACGAGGCGATCGAGATCCTCGCTGGCCGCATGCGTCGGACTCGCGACGTACGCCGCGGCGGTCTTTCCGAACTGGCGCTGGACGTCCTTCATCTCAAGCAGCTCCGGACGTCGTAGGCGGCGTCATTCGAGGACCTTCGAGAGCTCGATCGCCCGTTCGCGCTGGTAGCCGATCGACGCCCAGAACCGCATCGCGTCGGCCGAGTCCTCCCACACGATGAGGTTCACCTTCTTGCAGCCGAGCACCCGGAGGCGCTCCTCGAGCATCCGCACGAGCCGCACCGCGATGCCGCGGCGGCGACGCTCCGGCGAGACGGCGACGTGATAGAGCCAGCCGCGTCGGCCATCCCACCCGGCGAGCGCGCTCGCGACGAGCTCCTGCTCCTCGAGCCCGACGAGGAAGAGGCCGGGGTTGCGCGCGGCGAAGAGTCCGAGCGAGACGTCGTCGTCGCCGGGACGGATCCTGATGCCGCTGCGCGCCCACAGCGCGCGCAACGCGGGGGCGTCGCTCACGCGGAACTCGCGGATCTCCATCGCTCCCCATACTGACGGCTCGTGCGCATCGGCCGTTTCGACGTGCAGATCTTCAGCGACGGCGTGTTCAAGCCCGACGGCGGCTCGATGTTCGGCGTCGTCCCGAAGGCGCTCTGGGAGAAGCAGAAGCCCGCCGACGATCGCAATCGCGTCGCCATGGACATGAACTGCCTCCTCATCCGCGACGCCGACAACGTCGTGGTCGTGGAGACCGGGGCCGGCGCGAAGCTCCCCGCGAAGCAGCGCGAGATCTTCGGGATCGAGACGCCGCGCCTGCTCGACGAGCTCGCCGAACGCGGCGTGCGACCCGACGAGGTGACACTCGTCGTGAACACGCACCTTCACTTCGACCACGCCGGCGGCAACACGTACCGCGATGGGGAGCGCCTCGTCGCCACGTTCCCGCGCGCCTCCTACGTGTTCCAGCGGACGGAATGGGAGGATGCGATGGCGCCGAACGAGCGGACGCAGGGGTCGTACGCGCGCGACGACTACGCGCCGCTCGAGGCCACCGGCAGGCTCGAGCTCGTCGACGAGTCCGTCGAGATCCTGCCCGGCATCCGGCTCGACCGCGTGCAGGGCCACACGCGAGGCACGCAGACCGTGCGGGTGAGCGCGGGCCGCGAGACGCTCTTCTTCTCGAGCGACTTCATGCCCGACCGCCATCACCTGCCCCTCCCGTGGATCCCCGCATTCGACCTCTACCCGCTCGACACGCTCGCCGCGAAGAAAGCGATCCTCGCCCGCGCCGTCTCCGAGCGTTGGATCGTCGCCTTCACACACGACCTGCCGCGCTTCGGCCGGGTCTCCGAGCAGGACGGGCGCTATCGCTTCGAGGAGCTCGCCTCCTGATCGACCTCCCGCGGACCGCGTCGACGGTCATCGTCGGGGGCGGGGTCGTGGGGGTCGCCACGGCGTTCTTCCTCGGCGAGCGCGGGGAGACGGACGTCCTGCTCCTCGAGCGCGATCGTCTCGGCGCGGGCACGACGAAAGGCGGGCTCGGCGGCATCCGTCACCAGTTCGTCGACGAGCTCGACGTGCGTCTCTCGCAGCTCGCGACCACCTTCTGGCGCGAGTTCGAAGAGCGCACCGGCTCGCGCCACGATTTCGCCGAGCGCGGCTACCTGTTCGTCGCCGAGACGGAGGAGGGCATGGCGCAGCTGCGGGGGCCGCTCGCGCTCTACGAGCGGCTCGGCGTGCCGGTCGAGATGGTCGACCGGATCCGCATCCGCGAGCTCGTCCCGGGGATGCGCGTCGACGACCTGCGCGGCGGACGGTTCTGCGAACGCGATGGGTACGGCGACCCGCTCGCGGCGCTCGCCGGGCTCGGCGCGGCGGCCCGGCTCGCGGGCGCTCATCTCGTGGAGGGCGCCGCGGTGACCGCGCTGGTACGGGAGGGCGATCGCGTCATCGGCGTGCGCACCGCGCATGGCGACGTGAGGTCCGAGCGCGTCCTCGTGGCGACGGGCTGCTGGACGGCCGCGCTCTGCGCGACCGCGGCCGTGGGCGTGCCGATATGGGCGTACCGGCGGTCGATCATGGAGTCCGGGCCGCTGCCGGCTCTCATGAAGATCCCGCTCGTCGTCGAGTGGGAATCCGGGTTCCACTTCCGGCCGAAAGAACGCGTGCAGCGCTTCGCGATGCCCAACCTCACCGCCGACGGACGCGTGGAGAAAGGACCGGCCACTCCGCCAGCCGCCTACCCCGCCGCGTTCGAGGCGCTCGAGGTGTCGCCGTCGCTCGAGCCGTGGGTCCGCGCGCGGGCGGCGTGGCGCCATCCCGCGTTCGCCGATCTGCGGATCGTCGACGCGTGGTCCTGTTACTACGAGATGACGCCGGACGACCATCCCGTGGTCGGGGCGGTGCCGGGCGTGCGTGGCCTCTACCTCGCGGCGGGCTTCAGCGGGCACGGCTTCATGCACTCGCCCGCGACCGCCCAGCTCGTCGTCGAGGAGATGCTCGACGGCAAGGCGCGGGCGCTCGACATCCGCGATCTGTCGCTCGAGCGATTCATCACCGGCCGGCGCCCGTTCACAGCGACGGTGCTCTAGTGGTGGTTCGTCGCGTCGGCCTGCTGGATGGCGCGCGCGCCGCGACCGGAATCGCGGTAATCATCGATGTCTTCCGTGCGTTCACGACGGCTGCGTTCTGCATCGCGGCCGGCGCGTCCGAGATCGTCCTCGTCGCGGCGCACGAGGAGGCCCTCGCGATGAAGACGAAGGACACGCGGCTGTTCCTCGTGGGCGAGGTCCGCGGGCGCCCCATCCCGGGATTCGACGCTGGAAACTCGCCGAGCGCCATCGAGCATCTCGATCTCTCCGGGCGGCGGGTCGTCCAGCGGACGAGCCAGGGCACGCAGGGGGTCGTCGCAGCCACGCGCGCGCAGGCCATCGCGCTCGGCAGCTTCGTCGTCGCCGGCGCCACCGCCCGCCATCTCGCACCCAGCAACGAGGTGACGCTCGTCGCGATGGGGGAGGCCGGGACCGGCGATACGAGCGAGGACGATGCCTGCGCCCTCTATCTCGAGGGGCTGCTCATGGGCCGGACGGCCGACGCGAAGACCGCGCTCGCGAGGGCGCTCTCGGCCGCCGAGCGCCGGGTCGCCATCGACGGTGTCTGGCCGGACTGGTTCCCGCGCCGCGACGCCGAGCTCGCGTGCGAGATCGATCGCTTCTCGTTCGCGTTGCCCGTCGCGCGCGAGGGCGGCCTCCTCGTCGCGCGCCCCGTCTTCCTCTAGCCGGCGACCGCCGGCGGTCGGCTCATCAGCCGTACCGCCGGTCGACGAGCCCGAGCGCGAGGTCGCCGCCCGAGTCCCAGGATCCGTCGTCCTCCTGCGCGTCGACGGGGTAGTACACGGCGAAGGCGCTCGACTGGCGGTAGAACTTCAGGAGCTGCGTGAAGCGCTGGCTCGTCTTCGTGCCCTTGCCATCGACCTCCACGAGCGTCCCCGCGAGGCGCACCGTCGCCACGCCGTCGCCGAGGAACGTCGTGTCGTCGAAACGGAGGATCTGGAGCGTGAGGTCCTCGAAATGCCGGTCGACGAGCGCACCGCCCGCAAAGCGCGCGTTGAGCTCCTCGATGGCGGCGCGGCGTGCCGACCAGAACCGCGTTTCGGTGTAGTTGATCGGGTACTGCTTCTGACCGCCCCGGACGTAGCTTTCGTTCCAGAGATAGCCGCCGACGTATGAGGGAAGGTCTTTCTCGATGGCGGCGATGCTGTACAGCGGCGCGTCGCCCGCGCGCCAGCGACGGGCGGCCTCGTCGTAGGCGTCGAGCACGTACCACGAGCCCTGCGGTTGCGGGATCAGCCGGACGCGCAGCACGCGCACCTGGTCCTTCACTCGCGGGATGTGCGCGATGAGCGTCATCCGAGCTTCGACCATCGCCAGGCGGCCCCAGGGCTTGCCCAGGATCCGGTCGATCACGAGACCGCCGGCCTCGAACGTCCGCTGCCCTTCGGGCCCGTAGAGCCACGGTCGCAGCCGGTCCCCGTACGCCGTCCCGACATGCCACTGCGCGAATTGCGATCGCATCTCGGGGGTGTCGCCGCTGGCGACCCGGTTCAGGAGCTTCACGTACTCGGGCCACCACCACTGGTCCAGCTGTTTCAGCTGCGCGGTCTGCTCGGTACGGGTTCCGATCGCGCCGGAGAGCGTTGCGAGGGAGATCTCGACGAGCGGCTGGGGCTCGCTCAGCGGGAACGCCGCAGGGATCAGCCGGATGCTCGGCGGCCGGAGCGCCGCGACCGTCTGCGGAACAGGCTGAGGGACCGGCGTCGCCGACTCGATGCTCGGCGCCGGCTCCGCCGCCGCGCTCGCGGGCGGCGTCGGGAGCGGGCTTTGCGGCGCGGAGGGGGTCGGCGCAGGCTCGACGGCGGACGCCGATCGCTCGGCCGGCGCGCACGCGGTCACCAGCAGGGCGACGAGCAACGCCCAGGCGAGCTTCTCCACGGTGTGAGCCTGTCTCGCGCCCGGACCGCGGTCATCCGCCATCGGGCCGTCTAACGCGTACGGCGCGAATAGGAGTTACACGGCGGGCGGCATCATGCGCCGGGTGAGCACGCCCGCCACGAACGCCGACATCTTCCCCGACACCGCGCGCATCGGGTCCGACGGTCACCTCGCGGTCGGCGGATGCGACCTCGTCGCGCTCGCCGCGCAGCACGGCACGCCGCTCTACGTCTACGACGAAGCGAGCATTCGCGCGCGCGCAGGTCAGTACCGCGAGGCGCTCGCGCGGGTCTATCCCGGCCGGGTGACCGTCTGCTACGCGGCGAAGGCGTACTGCGCGCCGTGGATCCTCCGCGTCGTCGCGGACGAGGGTCTCGGCCTCGACGTCGTCTCCGGCGGCGAGCTGCACGCGGCGCGGGTCGTGGGCTTCCCGATGGATCGCGTCTACTTCCACGGGAACAACAAGTCCGCCGACGAGCTCGCGCTCGCTTTCGCGGCGAGTGTCGGCCGCGTCGTGGTCGACAACCGCGAGGAGATCGACCGGCTCGCGACGCTCGCCCGTGACCGCGGCGTACGCCAGGCGGTGCTCCTTCGCGTCGGTCCCGGTGTCGCCGCGCACACGCACGCGCACCTGCAGACCGGCGCCGCGGACACGAAGTTCGGCCTCGACATCGCCTCGGGCGCCGCGGCGGACGGCCTGCGAGACATCCTCGCGCGCCGGGAGCTCGAGCTGCGCGGGCTCCACATGCACCTCGGCTCGCAGATCGCGGACACGGAGGCGTATCGCGAAGGCGTCGAGCGTCTCTTCCGCTTCGCCGCCGAGATGCGCGCGGGTGCCCGCCTCGTCCTCCGCGAGGTGAGTCCGGGCGGCGGCTTCGCGGTGCGCTACGGGCCGGACGAGACGCCCGTCGATACCCCGCGCATGGTCGGCGACGTCGGGCGCGTCGTCCTCGCCGCCGCGCGCTCGCACGGCTTCGCCGATCCGCTTCCCGACCTCACCATCGAGCCCGGTCGCGCGCTCGTCGCGACGGCGGCCCTGGCGCTCTACCGCGTCGGCTCCGTGAAGCGCACCGGCGCGCGGACGTACGCGGCGGTCGACGGCGGCATGGCCGACAACATCCGGCCGACGGCGTACGACGCGCGGTACACCGCGGTGCTCGCGGCCCGCGCGAACGACGCCGCCGACGCCACGGTCACGGTCGCGGGCCGCTACTGCGAGTCGGGTGACATCCTCATCCGCGAGGCGCGCCTGCCGCTTCCGCGCGCGGGCGAGCTCATCGCGATCCCGGTCTCGGGCGCGTACCACCTCTCGATGGCGAGCAATTACAACCAGGTGCCGCGGCCGGCCGTTGTCGTCGTCGCGGAGGGCCGCGCGCGTCTCGTACGCCGGCGCGAGACGTACGACGACCTGCTCAGTCTCGAGCTCGACGAGCGCCAAGAGCGCGAAGCAGCTCGGGACTGAAGCGGCCGGCGGCGATCTCCTCGACCGGACCGCGGATGCGCATCTCGCCGTCGTCCCGAAGGGAGACCGCGAGCTCGCCGCCGGGCATCGCCACCCTCACCTCGCGGTACACCAGCCCGGCGCGATGGCACGCCGCGACGACCGCGCAGCTCGACGATCCGGAGGCGAGCGTCTCGCCGACGCCGCGCTCCCAGATCCGGATCCGCACGGCGTGGGGCGAGAGCACCTGCGCGAACTGGACGTTGGTGCGATGAGGGAACGCGGGATGGCGCTCGATCCTCGGCCCGAGCGCCGGGACGTCGACCGCGGCGAGATCGGGCACGATCACGACGCAGTGCGGATTTCCCATCGATACGGCATGAACGGAGACCTGGCGGCCATCGAGCTCGATCGCGTCGATCGAGCCGAAGCTCGCCGTTCCCATGTCCGCCGCCACGATCGTCACTCGCCCGGCGACCCGCTCGAGCGAGACGCCGACGATCCCGCCGAGCGTCCGCACGCTGAAGCGATCCCGGATGGTGTAACCGTGGTCGCGCAGGAACTTCGCGAAGATGCGGATCCCGTTTCCGCTCTTCTCCGCCTCCGAGCCGTCGGGATTGAGGATGCGCACGCCAAAGTCGGCGACGCCGTCCGCCGGGACGAGGGCGACGATCCCGTCGGAGCCCACGCCACGGTGGCGGTCGCAGATGAGGCGCGCCGCCTGGGGCGTGAGCGCGAACGCGAGCCTGGCCGGGTCGACGACGATGTAATCGTTGCCGAGCGCGTCGGACCGTACCCAGTGATCGGTGAGCTCCATCACGCCACGCGCGCGCTCTCGACGACCTCGGCGGCGCGCGCCCCTCGCGTGGCGAGCCGCACGCCCGCGAGGATCACGAGCGCCCCGACCAGCTGCAGTGGCGCCGGCCGCTCGCCGAGCAGCGTGACCGCGAGCACAAGAGTGATGACCGGGACGAAGTACGACGACATCGCGGCGAGGCTCGCCCCCACGCGCCGGACGACCCAGTAAAAGACCGTGAAGCTCATCGCGTTCACGACGATCGCGAGGTAGAGGACGCCGAGCCATACGCGGGGGTCCCACGTCGGCACGTCCGCGTAGCCCTTCTCGAAGAGCCCGAGGGGCAGAAGGAGCAGGGCGCCGATGGGCGACGCGAGCGTGATGACCTCGAGCGGCGAGCGGCCGCGCAGCGTGACCGTGCCGAGCATCGTGTACACGGACCAGGAGAGCGCGCCCGCGAGCATCAAGAGGTCGCCGACGATCCGTCCGGCCGAGAACGCCGCGCTCGCCGCGCCCGCGGTGATGACGACCGCCGCCCCGACCGAGGCGAGCGCGAAGCCCGCGATCTTCCCGGATGTCAGCCGCTCGCCGGCGAACGCCGCGATCACCGCGGTCGCGACCGGCGTGATCGTGGGGACGATGAGCGCGCCGTCCGAGGCCGGCGCGAGCGTGAGCCCCACGAAGACCAGCGCGTTGTAAAGGACGTACCCGAACACGGCTGAAAGCGCGATGAGCGGCAGACCGCGGATACGGAGCGGCGTTCGCGTCGCCCGCGCGATGAGGAAGAGCGCGAGCGACGCGATGATGAACCGCACGGCGGAGAGCTCGAGCGGCGGGACCGCGGTGACCGCGAGCTTGCCCACGATCCACGTGCCGGCCCACGCGAGCGCGACGCAGAGCGCGGCGACCGCGGTGCCGAGTGAACGTGGCACGCGCGAACTCTAGGTGAGTACGATTCGGCGATGGCGCGCCGCGTGTTCATCACGGGCCTCACCGGCTTCGCGGGCAGCCATCTCGCCGAGCACCTGGTCGCGCGCGGTGACGAGGTGCACGGCCTCGCGCACGAGGATCCGCCGTATCCGTACCTCGCGGCCGTCGCGCGCGACGTGACCGTCCATCGCGGCGACATCACTCGGTACGACGATCTGCGCGCCGCGCTCGGCGGCGCTCGTCCGGACGTCGTCGTCCATCTCGCGGGGCTGGCGGTGCCGGCGCTGGCGCAGCGGGATCCGCGGAGCGCGGTGAGCGTGAACGTCCTCGGAGCGGCGACGTTGATCGCGGTGCTTGCGGAGCATCCGGGCACCCCCGTCGTCGCCGCGTCGAGCGCGCACGTCTACGGGACACCCGACGGCGCGCCGCTGACCGAGGATGCCCCCCTTCGCCCGCAGGGCGTGTATGCGGCGACGAAAGTGGCCGCCGAGGCGCTCTTCCGCGAGCTCGGCGCGCGCGGGACGCACCCGGTGACGATCCTGCGGCCCGCGAACCAGCTGGGGCCGCGCCAGCATCGCGCGCTCGCCGCCTCGCAGTTCGCGAGGCAGATCGCCGAAGCGGAGGCCGGGCAGGCCGAGGCGGTGGTCCGTCACGGCCCGCTCGACGCGGAGCGCGACTTCATCGACGTGCGCGACATGGCGAAGGCGTACGCCGCGGCAGCGGAGCTCGGCGAGGCTGCCACGTACAACGTGGGCTCGGGCCGCCCCGTCGCGATCCGCGTGATCCTCGAGACGCTCGTCGGCTTTGCCCGCGTCCCGATCCGCACCGAGCTCGACCCCGCGCGGGGCGCCGCCGGCCGCAGCCGCGTGGCCCTCGACGCCACGCGCTTTCGTCAGAAGACCGGTTGGTCGCCCCGGATCGGGCTCGAGGAGTCGCTGCGCGATACGCTCGACTTCTGGAGGGCGGCCATCCACGAGCTTGCGGGGGCCGGGGGGCGGCGCCCCCCGACGATCGCGTGAAGATCGTCTTCGGGACCGACGGTTGGCGGGCGGGGATCGCGGACGAGTACACGTTCGACGCGGTCCGCGTGTGCGCACAGTCCGTCGCCGAGTGGGTCGTACGCAGCGGCGGCGCCGACCGCGGGGTCGTCGTCGGCTTCGACCGCCGCTTCCGGTCGGAGCATTTCGCGAATGCCGCCGCCGAGGTCGTCGCCGCCCACGACGTGCGCGTGCACCTCGCGACCGCCGCCGCACCGACGCAGTCGTTCTCCTGGGCGACGATGCGCCGCAAGGCGAAGGCCGGGATCGTGATCACCGCCAGTCACAACCCCTGGACGGACAACGGCTTCAAGGTGAAGGCGGAGACCGGCGCCGCGGCCGCGCCGGACATGCTCAAGGAGCTCGAGGCGGTGATCCATCCGCTCGAGGCGCATCCGGAGCGCGTGCGTCGGATCCCGCTCGACGAGGCGACGAAGAAGGGTCGCCTCGAGCTGTTCGACCCCGCCCCGGACTACCTCTCGCACGTCGCCGAGCTGTTCGACCTCGAGGCGTTCCGTGGGGCGGGCTACACGGTGGTCTGCGAGCCGCTCTTCGGGAGCGCGAGCGGGTACTTCCCCAGGCTCATCGGCGGCGGCAGGACGAAGGTCGTGGAGCTCCATGCGGAGCGCAACCCCTTCTTCGGTGGTGTCAACCCGGAGCCGATCCCGCCGAACATCGACGAGTTCCTCCGCCGTATCCCCGTCGAGCACGCGGACGTCGGCCTCGCGGTCGACGGCGACGCCGACCGCGCGGGTCTCGGCGACGAGAAGGGGACCTTCGTCACGACGCTCACGCTCTACGCACTCCTCATGTGGTACCTGCTCGAGGTGCGCAAGCTGCGCAAGCCCGTCGTGAAGACCGTGAACATGACGAGCATGGCCGACCGCCTCGGCGCGAGGTACGGCGTGACGGTCTACGAGGTGCCGGTCGGGTTCAAGTACATCGGGCCGAAGATGCAGGAGACCGGCGCGATGATGGGCGGCGAGGAGTCGGGCGGGTTCGGTTTCGCGATGCACCTGCCCGAGCGCGACGGGATCGTCGCCGACCTCTTCTTCCTCGACTTCATGCTGAAGACGAAGAAGAAGCCGTCGCAGCTCATCGCGGAGCTCATGGACATGGTCGGCCCGTCCTATTACCTGCGACGCGATCTGCATTTCAGCGCCGATGCGTACGCGAGCGCCAAGGGGCGCATCATGGCCGCGCTGCAGGAGGCCGCTCCCGAGCAGCTCGGCGGCCACGCGGTGGCGAAGATCGTGCAGCTCGACACGAAGGACGGTACGAAGTTCTTCCTCGACGACGGCTCGTGGCTGCTCATCCGGCTCTCGGGGACGGAGCCGCTCGTTCGGGTGTACGCCGAGACGAAAGCGCAGGACGAGCTCGCCCCGCTCCTCGACGCGGGCGAGAAGATGGTCAGGGGGGCGTAACGATGGCAACGATGACGATGGACGCGTCGGCGATCGAATCGGTGGAGCGCATCCGGGCGGGCGACCCGGAGGACATGCTCGGCCGGATCAAGGAGCTGGGGCAGCAGATCCGCGACGCCTGGGCGATCGCGAGCAAGGCGAACCTGCCGCCGGCGTACGGCGACGTGCGGAACATCACCGTCGCCGGCATGGGCGGCTCCGCCATCGGCGGCGACCTCGCGGCCGCGCTCCTCGCGGACGAGCTCAAGGTACCGATGACCGTGCATCGCGACTACGGCCTGCCCGCGTACGTCGGTCGGGACTCGCTCGTCGTCACGTCGAGCTACTCGGGGAACACCGAGGAGACGCTCTCGAGCTTCGAGGAGGCCCGCAAGCGCGGCGCGAAGGTCCTGGTCCTCACGACCGGCGGGAAGCTCGCGGAGCTTGGCCGGGCCTCGAGCTATCCGGTGGTCACCTTCAGCTACAAGGCGCGGCCGCGCGCCACGCTCGGGTACTCGCTTGGCCTCGTCCTCGGCACGCTCGCGAAGCTCAACTTCGTGCGCGACCTGTCCGGCGACATCGAGGCCGCGACACGGGACCTCGCGAAGATCCAGGAGCGCGTCCACGAGGGCGCGCGCACGAACGAGGCGAAGAAGCTCGCCATCGAGCTCTTCGGCCGCGTCGTCTTCGCCTATGGGGCGGGCGTCATGGGGGTCATGGCCCGGCGGGTGAAGGGGCAGTGGAACGAGAACGCGAAGAACTGGTCGGCCTTCGACGTAATGAGCGAGCTGAACCACAACGCCGTCGTCGGCTTCCCGCATCCGCCGATCGCGAAGGAAGCGCTGACCGTGCTCCTCCTGCGGAGCGACCGCGACAACCCGCGACACAAGCTCCGGTTCGAGGTCACGCGCGAGCTCCTCGACCGCGCGAGCATCCCGCACAAGACGCTGCAGTTCGCGGGGCAGAACGTCCTCTCGGAGGTCCTGCAGATGGTCTACTTCACCGACTACGTGAGCTTCTACGTCGCGCTGCTGAACGGCGCGGACCCGTCGCCGAACACGTCGATCGACTACCTGAAGGACCGCCTCGCGAAGGGGAGTTGAGCGTCTTCGACGCTCGGGTGCCGTTCCGGCATTGCCCACGCGACGGGACGCTCCTCGTGCCCACGCGCATCGACGGCCGCGACCGTCCGGCGTGCCCGGTCTGCGGCTTCGCCGACTTCATGCACGTCCAGATCGGCGCGAATGCGGTCGTCGAACGCGACGGCGGCGTGCTCCTCGTGCGGCTGAACTACGGTCCACGCAACGGACGCTGGGCGCTGCCGGGCGGGCTCGTCGAGAACGACGAGACGGCGGAAGAGGCCGCACGGCGCGAGACAAAGGAAGAGACGGGCTTCGACATCTCGCTCGACGGACTGCTCGCGGCGTGGATGCGACCGGGCTTTCCGATCTTCGTCGTCGTGTACCGCGCCCACGTGATCGGCGGGTCCCTCGACGTGGCGCCCGACGAGGCCTCCGAAGCCGCGTTCTTCCCGCGCGATCAGGTGCCGCCCCTCGACGAGCTGGCGTGGCCCTCGACCGTGCACGGCCTCGACGCGTGGCGCGCATACGAGCCGCCTCGCCCGTAGCGGAGCGAACTGACACCCCGCCGAGACCGGGCTCACCAATTTGCATGACGCGAACGGCGGTGCTCCGGCGGATGCTCCCGCGGAGGCATCTGGGGGAGCGTGGGATGCGTACTGCCGATGGAATGAGGGACCTGGGCCGCTCCGGGCTCAGCCCGGTCGCGCGGTTCTCTCTCGCTCTCGGCGTCGTGCTCGTGGCGACCGCGATCGCGCTGAGCGCGGGCGCGGCCTACCTCGTGATGAGCTACGTCCGCGACGAGACCGCGGACTTCACCGCCGACGCGGTGGGCAGCCATTTCGGTCCGATCTTCAGCGACGACGTCTTCGCGCGCGCGCTGACCAACGCCGAGCGCGCCAAGCTCACGGGGACGGTCGCGTTCCACTTCTCGATCTACAACGTCGTGCGGACCCAGTTCCTCGATCGGAGCGGGGCCGTCGTGTTCAGCTACGACCCGAGCGAGCTCGGACGGCGGGTCGATCCCGCCGGCGAGCCCGGCCTGACCGCCGCGCTCGCCGGGAACACGTTCTCGCGGCGCGCGCGGGTCGTCGGCGACACGCGCTACCTCTCAACGTCGGGCTACGTACGAGGCGGGGGAGCCGGTGCTGAGGACGATCACGGGCACGCGGCGGCGAGCGGCGGCGCGAAGCCCGCGGAGGTCGATGCACTCGAGGCGTGGGTCCCCGTCCGCGAGGGCGGGAAGATCATCGGGGCCGCGGTCGTGTGGCGCGACGTGAGCGAGATCGACGCCGCGATGCGGCAGATCCAGCTCTCGCTCGCGGGGGTCATCGCCGCCGCCGCCGCGCTCCTCTGGCTCGTGCTTCGTGACGTCTACGTTCGGTCGGCGCGCCGGATCGTGGCGCAGGCGACGGCGCTCGAGGGAGCGCTGGCCGAGACCGAGCGCACGTACGACACGACGCTGCAGGCGCTCTCGAACGCGCTCGACGTTCGGGATAGCGAGACCGAGGGGCACAGCCAGCGCGTTCTGCGGTACATGGAGCTCATCGCCGATCGGCTGTCGCTGGGGCTCGACGATCTGCCGACGCTCCGGCGCGGTGCGTTGCTGCACGACATCGGCAAGATCGGCGTCCCCGACAACGTCCTGCGCAAGCCGGCCGCGCTCAGCGAAGCGGAGTGGGCGGTGATGCGGCGTCACCCCGAGCACGGGGCCGGCATCATCTCAAGCATTCCGTTCCTCGCCGACGTCGCACGCATCGTCCGCCACCATCACGAGCGCTGGGACGGCGAGGGCTATCCGGACGGCCTCGCCGGCGACGCGATCCCGCTGGGCGCGCGCATCTTCGCCGTGGCCGACTCGTTCGACGCGATGACGAGCGACCGTCCCTACCGGCGCGCGATGGATGTCGCCGAGGCATGCCGCGAGATCGCGCGATGCCGTGGCGGTCAGTTCGACCCCCTCGTCGCGGACGCGTTCCTGCGCATCCCGGTAGGCGACCTCGAGGCGATCGCGGACGAGGCGCCGCACCTGCATTCACGCGCCGTCGCGGGCTGAACCGGCCAGCTTGACCGCGCGGCGATAGTCCTCGCGTGCGCTACCCGGTGAACGCACCAGGCTTCGCGTCCCATCCGGTCGAGCTCGAGACCGCCGGCATGTTCAGCGGCGCGCGCCTGCTGCAAGGCGGAGAGCCCGCGCCGAACGGGTCCCGGCGGGGCACGTTCAGCCTGCGGCAGGACGATGGTCGTGCCGTGATCGCGCGATTCCGGCCGAGCCCGTTCGTGATCGATCCAGTGCCGGCGCTGGAGATCGACGGCCGGCGCATCGAGGTCGTCCGCTCCTTCCGCTGGTACGAGCTCACCTGGATCGCGCTGCCGGTCGTCCTCGTGTTCGTCGGCGGGGTGCTTGGCGCGATCGTCGGGTTCGTCGCGGCCGCGATCAACGCGCAGATCATGCGCACCGGCCAGCCTCTCGCGGCGCGGTACCTCCTCACCGCGGGCGTGACGGCATTCGCGGTCGCGGCCTACGGGGTGATCGCCATCCTCTTCCTCGGCCTCGTCGGCCGCTAGGCCGGCACGGGCTCGCGCATCGCGGCCGCGAACACGGGGATCGCCTTGTCGATCATCGCGTCGCTCGCGGTCAGCGAGATGCGGAAATATCCCGGCATCTCGATGAGATGGCCCGGGAGCACGAGCACGTCGCGCTCGCGCAGATGGCGCGTGAACGCGGCGTCGTCCGGCCACGGCGACCGCGGCATGAGATAGAACGTGCCCTCGGGCCGGTGCACCCGGTAGCCGGCGTCGGAGAGCGCGGCGACCATGAGGTCGCGGCGGCGCTGGAGCGCAGCGAGATCGATGCACGCGCGATCCAGCTCGGCGACGGCGTACTGCAGCGTGGCGTTCGGGAACGCCCAGCCCATCACGAACTGGGTCATCGTGATCGCTCCGCGCATGGCCTCGCGCTCGGGCATGTCCGGCGGCAGACAGATGTAGCCGATGCGCTCGCCGGGTGTGAGGAGCTGCTTGCCGAACGTATACACGAGGAACGAGCTCGGGTACGACTCCGTCGGGCTCTCGTAGCGGCGCCTGTCGAACAGGATCCGGCTGTAGGCCTCGTCGGAGATGAGGTAGACGCGCCGTCCGTTCCGGACCGACGCCCGCTCGAGGATCGCCGCGAGGCGGTCGAGCGTCGCGCGCGGGTAGAGGCGCCCGGTCGGGTTATTCGGCGAGTTCACGATGACCGCGCGCGTGCGAGGCGTGATCGCGCCCTCGATGGCCGCGACGTCGAGGTCGAACGTCCTCGGGTCGACCTTCACCGACACGGCCTTCGCGCCGACCGCCCGGATGAGCGCGTCATAGAAGAACCACGGCGGGCTGAGATAAATGACCTCGTCGCCGGCGTCGCAGACGGCGCGGATGACGACCGCGAGGCCGGCGAACGCGCCGTTCGTCATGAAGACGTCTTCGAGCGCGTAGGTGACGCCGCGGCGCTCGCGCAGACCCGCGATCACGGCCCGCTGGGCGGCCGGCACGTTCATCTTGTACGCGAAGTGGTCCTTCGCCCTGGGCTCGATCCACGTGCGGAGCGCGGCGACGAACTCGGCGAGCGGCATTTCCTGCGGATTCCCGACGGTGAGGTCGGCGACGCCCGGCTTCTGCGCCGCCCGGTCGTACTCACCCATGAACGAGACCAGCGGCTGGTACGAGTCGAGGAGGCCGGCGATCTCGCGGGAAATAGGGGAGCTTTCCACGGTCGGGCCAAGGATATGCGAGCGGCATATAGTGGCCTCGTCCGGCGCGGAGCCGGAACACGAATCGGTGCGGAGGATGCTCATGTACTCGAGCCTCATCTCCAAGATCGAGAAGGCGAAGCGGTATGCCGAGGAGCCCGAGCGGATCAGCCTCAAGAGCTTCGATATCGCCTTTCGCGGCGACAACGGCACGCACGCCGTCTCACTGCACGGGGATGAGTGGTCCTGCGAGTGCGATCACTTCAGGACCTCCGGTCTCTGCGCGCACGTCATGACGCTCCAGCGCGTGTTCGGGGCGCATCTCGCCGATAGCGTCCGGTACACCACGGAGCACGTCCCCGCGTAAGGCGGGGGGTCCGAGGGGGGCAGAGCCCCCTTCGACCTGGGGGCGGAGCCCCCCGACCGACAATTGAATACGCGGGGTCCCAGCGAAGCCGGTGCAACTCCGGCAGGGTCGCGCCACCGTGACGGACGCTGGTCCGAACTCGGGTCGCCTGGCTCTCCCGCTCGCGGCCGACACACCTTCGCGAGAAAGGGGTGCGCCAGATGTCACGTCGGATCTTCGCGTTGCTCGCGGTCCTCCTCTTCGTCCTCGGTGCCTGTGCCGCGCCTGCCGCCGCGCCCGCGAGCCCGACCGCGAGCGCCGCCCATTACCCCCTCTCGGTCACCGACGACCGCGGGAAGACCCTCACGCTCGCGGCCGCGCCCGCCCGCGTGGTCTCGTTCGCGCCGAGCGCCACGGAGATCGTGTTCGCCCTTGGCGCCGGCGACCGGATCGTCGCCACCGATGACTTCTCCGATTTCCCCGCAGAAGCGAAGTCCCTACCGAAGCTCGGCGGCGTCCGCACGAGCCCGGAGAAGATCGTCGCCCTCAAGCCCGACCTCATCCTGGCGATCACGTCGGGGAATCTGCCGGCGCAGCTCGACCAGCTCGGGCAGCCGCTCTTCATCTTCGATCCGACCGACGTCGAGGGCGTGTACAAGAACATCCGCGCGGTCGGCCAGATGTTCGATCGCGAGCAGAAGGCGATGCAGGTCGTCGCCGACATGCGCGCTCGGATCGACGCGATCGGCACGAAGGCGAAGCAGGCGACCTCGCAGCCGCGCGTCCTGCACGAGGTCGACTCGACGGACCCGGCGCGGATCTTCGTCGCGGGACCGCGCAACTTCATCGATTCGATCATCACCACGTGCGGAGGCGTGAACGTCGCGGCCGACGCGCCCACGAAGTTCCCGCAGCTCTCGGCGGAGCAGGTCGTCGCTCGCGGCCCGGAGATCGTGGTGCTCGCGGACTTCCGCTTCGGCGCGACGCCCGAGCAGGTGGTCGCGCGGCCGGGCTGGTCGGGGATCCCCGCGGTCCGCAACCGGGCGATCTATCCGATCGACGACGACCTCGTGAGCCGGCCCGGGCCGCGCCTCGTGCTCGGGTTCGAGGCCTACGCGAAGATCATCCACCCCGAGCTGTTCGGCACGCCGTGACGGAGGCGCCGCGCGAGAAGAAGCGGAAGGGCCTCGTGATCGTCTTCACGGGCAACGGTAAGGGGAAGACGACGGCGGCGATGGGCCTGGCCCTGCGCGCGGCCGGGAACCGGATGCGCGTCCGGGTGATCCAGTTCATCAAGGGCAGCTGGAAGACGGGCGAGCTCGAGGCGGTGAAGCCGCTGGCCCCCTTCTTCGAGATCGTGCGCGCTGGGCGCGGCTTCACGATCGAGCGCCTCCGCGATCCTCGGATCCCGATGGAGGAGCACGTGGCCGCGGCGCAGGCCGGGCTCGTCGAGGCCGAACAGGCGATCACCTCCGGTGAGTTCGATGTCGTCGTCCTCGACGAGATCCTGGGCGCGATCAAGGCGGACCTCGTGACGCTCGACCAGGTCCTGGCCCTCGTCGCGGCCAAGCCGGAGAAGGAGCACCTCATCCTCACCGGCCGGGACGCCCCCGCGGAGATCGTCGACCGCGCCGATCTCGTGACCGAGATGCGTCTGGTGAAGCATCCGTTCCAGCAGGGGATCGTCGCCCAACGCGGCGTCGAGTTCTGAGTGCGGGTCGTCGCCCCCTTCGCCGCGCTCGGTCTGCTCACGGTCATTCCGTCGCCGCTCAACACCGCGAGAGCGTCGACGCTGGGTCGCTCCGTCGCGTACTTCCCGCTCGTCGGAGCGCTCCTCGGGGCGATCGTCGCCGCGTTCGATGCGGTCGCGACCGTGCCCCTCCCGCCGACCGTCGCGTCGGTGCTCGACGTCGGTCTCCTCGCGCTCCTCTCGGGCGGTCTGCATCTGGACGGGCTCGCGGACTCGGCCGACGGGCTGTTCGCGAGCGGTGGCCGAGCGCGGCGGCTCGAGGTCATGCGCGATAGCCATACGGGGGCGTTCGCGGTCGCGGCGGTGACGCTCGTGCTGCTGCTCGAGGTCGCCTCGCTCGCCGCCATTCCGCGGTCGATCCGCGCGCCCGCTCTGATCGCCGGTTGCGCGAGCTCCCGCTGGGCCATGGCGGTCGCGCTCGTCGCGTTCCCGGCCGCCCGCAGCGAGGGACTTGCGGCGACGTTCCGTGCCGCCGCCGGCCCCGTCGACCTCGTCATTGCGACCGCCCTGGTCGCGCTGGTCGTCCTGCCGCTTCTGCTCGGATCCGGTCTCGCCCTGATCGGGGCCGCCGCGGCCGTCGCGCTGGCCGTCGGCCTCTTCGCGCGCTCGCGTCTGGGGGGCGTGACCGGCGATGTCTGCGGGGCGGCCGGCGAGCTGTCGTTCGCGGCGCAGCTCGTGTTCCTCGCCGCGCGGTGAGCGCCGCGGCCGCGTGGTCCATCGCTCTCGGCGTCGACCTTGCCTTCGGCGAGCCACCCGCGCGGCTCCATCCGGTCGTTGGCATGGGACGGCTCGTCGGCGGCCTCGAGCGTCTCGCGCCCGCGGACCCGGCGCGCGCGACGTCGTTCGGTGTGCTCCTCGCGCTCGCGCCGGCGACGTTCGCGGCGCTCGCCGGCGTCGCGATCGGCAGGCTGCGACCGGGGCCGCTCCGCGCGCTCGCGACCGCGTGGACGCTCAAGAGCTCGTTCGCGCTGCGCGCGCTCCTCGCGGCGGGACGGCGCGTCGAACGCGCCCTGCTCGCCGACGATCTCGCGACCGCGCGGCGCGAATGCGTGGCGCTCGTGAGTCGGCCGACGAGCGACCTCTCCGCCCAGGAGATCGCGTCCGCGGCCATCGAGTCGCTGGCGGAGAACCTCTGCGACTCGTACGTCGCGCCGCTCGTCTTCTATCGCGTCGCCGGTCTTCCCGGGGCGCTCGCGTATCGCGCGGTGAACACCGCGGACGCCATGGTCGGCTACCACGGTCGGTACGAGCACGTCGGGAAGGCGGCCGCGCGGCTCGACGATCTTCTCAACCTCCTCCCCGCACGGCTCAGCGCCGCCGCGCTCGTCGCCGGCGCGGCGATCACGCGCGACGCCGCCACGCGGGCGGGGCGAGTCGCGGTGCGGGAGCACGCGCGGGCAGCGAGCCCGAACGCGGGCTGGCCGATGGCCGCGGCGGCCGGCGCGCTCGGCGTGCGACTCGCGAAGGGCGATCACTACGCCTTCGGCGGCGATCGCGACCCGCGACCCGCCGACATCGCGCGCGCCCGGCGCCTCGTGGCGGTGGCCGCGGCGCTCGTGACCGTCGGCGTTCTCGCGAGCTACCGCTGGGTGCGATCGTGACCGTCCCGGCGGCGCACGGTGGCGCGCCGCGCGGCTGGCTCGAGCTCAGCGCGAGCCCGAACCCGTGCGGGACCCCCCAGGCGGTACGGGACGCCGTTGCGGGCGCCGGTTACGGCGCCTACGCCGACCTCGATCCGCGCGAAGCCGAACGGCACCTCGCGGCGGACGCCGGCGTCGAGGAAGGGTGCGTCCTCCTCACCGCGGGGGCGACCGAGGCCCTCCGGCTCATCGTCGCTGGGGCCGCCGGCGGAGCGCTCGTGCTCGGGCCGACCTATGGGGAGTACGCGCGCCTCGTCGCGCTGCGCGGCGGCGCGACGGCCGAGATCCGCGCCGAGGCGCCGGCCTTCGTGCCGCCGGTGGAGCGGTTCGCCGCGGCGCTCTCGTCGCGGTCGTGGGCCCTCGCGTTCGTCTGCGATCCGAACAACCCGACGGGACGGCGGCTCGCGCCCGAGGAGATGCGTGCGATCCTCGCCGCGCTGCCGCCACGGACGCGCCTTGTGATCGACCAGTCGTTCGCGCCGTTCGCGGGGGAGTCGGTCCCGGCGGCCGACCTCATCGCGGGTGGCGACGCCATGCTCGTCCGTTCGCTCACGAAGATCCTTGCCGCGCCCGGTCTGCGGGTGGGCTACGTGGTCGCGCGGCGCGACCGCATCGCCTCGCTGCGCGCGCATCGCGATCCCTGGAGCCCAGGCGCGCACGCGTGCGCCGCGGCCGCGGTCTCCTCATGGGATCTCGGAGCGGACGCGCGGCTGACGATCGCCGCGTGGCGCGAGCGCCTCGTGCGCGCGCTCGCGGCGCACGGTCTCGAGGCGGTCCCGAGCGAGGCGCCGTTCGTCCTCGCGCACGCGGGGTCTCGTGCCGAGGGCATCGTTCGCGCTCTGGCCCACCGGCGCATCGCGGTGCGCTGGTGCGCGAGCTTCGGTCTGCCGGAGCATCTACGCGTCGCGGTCCGGCCCCCCGGGGAGCAGGAGGTCCTCGTCGCGGCGCTCGCCGGCCTGCGCGCGGAGGCGCGCTCGTGAGGGCGCTCGCCGCCTGCGTGATGGTGCAGGGGACGGCATCGTCGGTCGGCAAGAGCGTCATCGCGACCGCGCTCTGTCGCGTGCTCCACGACGAGGGCTGGCGCGTCGCGCCCTTCAAGGCGCAGAACATGTCGCTGAACGCCGCGGTCACGCCCGCCGGGGAGGAGATCGGGCGGGCGCAGGCGGCGCAGGCCGAGGCGGCGGGCGTGACCCCGCGTGCCGCGATGAACCCGATCCTGCTCAAGCCGGAGGGCGACGAGCAGAGCCAGCTCGTCGTGCTCGGCCGCGCGCGCGGAACGGTCCACGCGCGCGATCACTGGACGCGGCGGAACGAGCTCTGGCCGGTGATCGCTGCGGCGCTGCGCGAGCTGCGGGCCGAGTTCGAGGTGATCGTCATCGAGGGCGCGGGCAGCCCGGCGGAGATCAATCTGCGGGCCAGCGATCTCGCGAACATGCGCGTGGCGAAAGCAGCCGATGCGGCGGTGTTGCTCGTCGCCGACATCGAGCGTGGCGGCGTCTTCGCGCAGGTCCTCGGCACCCTCGCGCTGCTCCGTCCCTCCGACCGCGCGCTCGTCAGAGGGCTCCTCGTGAACAAGTTCCGCGGCGATCGGGCGCTCTTCGCCTCCGGCGTGCGCGCGCTTCGGCGGCGGAGCGGCCTGCCGGTGCTTGGCGTCCTGCCCTATCGCGAGGACCTGCCGGTGCCGCCCGAGGACTCGCTCTCGCTGGACGCGCCGGCGCACGGTGGGCCGCTCGACGTCGCCGTCGTCCGCTACCCACGGATCAGCAACTTCGACGACCTCTCCGCGCTCGCCGCCGCCGGCGCTGGCGTTCGCTACGTCCGCGAACCCGCGGCGCTCAGAGCTCCGGACCTCGTCGTCCTTCCGGGAAGCAAATCGACGCTCGCCGATCTCGAGTGGCTTCGCGCGAGCGGCCTCGGCCCGCGCGTCGTCGCGCTCGCCGATGCCGGCGTGCCGCTGATCGGGATCTGTGGAGGCTTCCAGATGCTCGGCCGGACCCTCGCGGACCCCTCCGGCGTCGATGGCAGCCCAGGCGAGGCGCGCGGGCTCGGGCTCCTGCCGGTACGGACGACGTTCGCTGGACCGAAGCGGACCGTTCCGGTCACCGGACGCGTCCGGAGCGGCGGCGCCTTCGCGGGGCTCGCGGAGACGGACCTCGCCGGGTACGAGCTTCATGTCGGCGAGACCGAGCGCGACGGTGCCGCGCCGTTCGCCGAGCTCGTGCGGCCGGACGGCGAACGCGTGACCGACGGCGCGGTGAGCGCCGACGGACGAATCCTCGGCACCTACGTGCATGGGTTGTTCGGCGTCGAGCGCGTGCGCGAATCGATCCTCGGCACGCTCGCGAGGCGTCGCGGCCTCACGTTCCAGCCCCGCGCGCTCCCGCCCGATCCGTACGGCGAGGTCGCGCGCTGGTTCCGCGGAGCGGTCGACCTCGCGGCGCTGCTGCGCGCGACCGGCCTGACCACACCTGGCTGAGCTTCATCTCGTCCTTGGCGGCACGGCGAGCGGGAAGAGCGCGTTCGCGCTCGAGCGCGCGCGCACGCTGGGTGGTGACCGCGTGACGTTCGTCGCGACCGCGTGGCCGGGCGACCCGGAGCTCGACATGCGCATCGCGGCGCACCGCCGCCGGCGGCCGCAGGCCTGGCAGACGCTCGATGCCGAGCGCGAGATCGCGGTCACGCTCGCCGCCGCCGTGGGCGATCACGTCCTCCTTCTCGACTCGCTCACGCTCTGGGTCGCCGCATCGCTCGAGGACGGCGCCGATCCCGGGGCCGCGTGGGAACGGGCCGCGGCGGCGCTCCGGCGGCGAGATGCGCCGGTGATCGTCGTGAGCGACGAGGTCGGCCACGGCCTCGTGCCGGCGAGCGCCGGGGGCCGCCGATTCCGCGACGAGCTCGGGCGGATCAATCAGGCCGTCGCAAAGGAGGCCGAGACGGTGACGCTCATCGTCGCCGGGGTCGCGCTGGCACTGAAGGCGCGCGCGTGACCCGGCTCTACGTCGTGCGGCACGCGCGCACCGCCTGGACGGGCCAGCGATACTGCGGCCGCACCGACGTGCCGCTCACGAGCGCCGGCCGGAGGGATGCGACGGCGCTCGGGTCTCGGCTCGCGTCCATCGCCGGCGGCGCGTTGGTGCGTACCAGCCCGCTGCGCCGCGCGGTCGAGACGGCCGCGCTGATCGCTCGCGGCGGCCCCTTCTGGGTCGACGAGCGCCTTCGGGAGATCGATTTCGGCGCGGCCGAGGGGCTGTCGTTCGCGGAGCTGGCGCGCCGCTGGCCCGACCTCGGCGCGACCCTCGCGTCCGGCGGCGTCCCGGCCGCCTGGCCCGAGGGAGAGAGCTGGAGCGACTGCCGCGCTCGCGCGACCGCGATGCGCGAGGAGCTGCGCGATCGCGAAGGCGACACGATCCTCGTGACCCACGCGTTCGTGGCGCGTGCGCTGCTCGAAGGCACGTGCCTCCCGATCGACCTCGCGCCCGCGCAGCTGAGCGTCGTCGAGCTCGACGTCGCGCCGGCGCCGCGATGAGGACAGCGTTCGTCCTCGTGGCGCTCGCGGTCGCCCTCGTGGCGAGCGTGCTCGCGGGCATCCTCGTCGGCGCGGTGCCCATCGCGCCCGGCGACGTGTGGAACGCCCTCTGGGGCAACGGCGATGCCGCGAACGCGACGATCGTGCGCGACCTTCGGCTCCCGCGCGTTCTCGGAGCAGCGATCGTCGGCGGCGCACTCGCGGTGGCGGGCGCGCTCCTTCAGGGGCTCTTGCGGAACCCGCTCGCCGATCCGTACGTGACCGGGACATCGGCAGGGGGCTCCCTGTGCGCCGTCGCCGCGATCGCGCTCGGAGCGTCGTCGGAGCCCGCGCTTCTTCCGGTCGCCGCGTTCTTCGGCGCACTCGCATCGGCGGCGATCGTCTGGCGACTCTCGTCACTCGGTGGCCGTACGAGCGTCCTCACGGTGCTCCTCGCCGGCGTCATCCTCTCGTCGTTCGCCGCGGCGATCGTCACGCTGCTCCTCGTCGCGAGCGATCGCATCGTCCTACGCCTTCGCGCGGTCCTCGGGTGGCTGCTCGGCGGCGTCGCGATACTCGATGGCACGGAGCTCGCCGTGGCCGCGGCGATCGTCATCGCCGCCACCGCCGCGGCCATCGCGCTCGCGCGACGTCTCGACGCGTTCGCCCTGGGCGAGGAGACCGCCGCGACCCTCGGCGTGGATCTCGAGCGCTCGACCGCGGCGATCCTCGCGGTCACCGCGCTGCTCACGGGCGCCGCGGTCGCGCTCGCCGGGGTGATCGGTTTCGTCGGCCTCGTCGTGCCCCACGCAATCCGGCCGGTCCTCGGCGCCGCGCACGCGCGACTCGTCCCCGCGAGCTTTCTCCTTGGCGCGGTGACGCTCGTCCTCGCCGACATCGGGGCGCGGACGGTCCTCTCGCCTGCCGAGCTGCCCGTCGGTGTCGTCACCGGGCTCGTCGGTGGGCCGTTCTTCCTCGGTCTCCTGCTCCGCCAGCGACGGCGGATGCTGGTATGACCGCGCTCGCGGCACGCGCGGTCGTCGCCGGATACCGCGACCGCGAAGTGCTCCACGACTGCGACGTCTGCGTCGGCGCGGGCGAGGTCGTGTGCCTGGTCGGCCCGAACGGAGCCGGGAAGTCGACGCTGCTGCGCGCGCTGGCGGGACTCCTCGTCCCGCGGTCCGGCGATGTCCGCCTCGACGGCCGCGACCTCCGGTCGCTCGCGCGGCGCGAGATCGCACGACGGATCGCGGTCGTCCCGCAGGTATTCGAGACCCTCTTCCCGTTCACCGTGCGGGAGGTCGTCGCCCTGGGCCGTACCGCCCGGCTGTCGCTGTTCGGTCGCCCCTCCGCCGTCGACCGCGCGGCAGTCGATCGCGCGCTCGACGAGCTCGCGCTCCTGGCGCTCGCGGACCGGACGATCACGGAGATCTCGGGCGGCGAGCGTCAGCGGGCCGTCCTCGCCATGGCGCTCGCCCAGGAGGGAGACGTCCTGCTCCTCGACGAGCCGACCGCGCACCTGGACCCCGCCCACCAGCTGGCGACGCTCGCGCTCGTCCGCCGGCTCGCACGCACGCGGGGCCTCGCGGTCGTCGCCGTCCTGCACGATCTGAACCTCGCGGCGAGCGCCGCGACGCGGATCGTCGTCATCGAACACGGTCGCGTCGTCGTCGATGCGCCGCCGCTCGACGCGCTCACGCCGGAGGTCGTCGGACGGGTGTTCGGCGCGGGCCTCGAGGTCGAACGCCGCGGCGGCCGCCCGGTCGTCGTCCCGGGAGCGCTGCCCTGAGCGCGCTCCGCTGCGGCGCCTGCGGCGGCGCGCTCGACCCGGCACGCTACGCGCGGTGCGTCGCCTGCACCGACTTCGATCGGCCGGCGGCCTTCTGCCTCGCCTGCGCGCGCCGGCACCTGTGCACCGAGCGCTGCCGCACGAACGGCTGCGTGCCGGGCCTGTGCACGAAGCTCGTCCGCGACGGCGTCGCCGCCGAGCGCTTCGGCGTCGACGCCGAGCCCTAGTCCGCCGCGACCTCCACCGGACCCGACCAGCCCCAGTCCCACTTCGCGAGCTCCGCGATGAGCGCGTGATTCGTGAGGTCGAGGTAGATCGGCGTCACGCTGATCTTGCCCGCGCGGAGGGCCGCGACGTCGGTCCCCTCCTCGGCCTCGGCGCTCACCGCGGGCCCGCCGACCCAGTAATACGGATTGCCGTAGGGGTCGAGACGCTCCACGAGCTGGTCGCGATAGGTGCGCTTACCGAGGCGCGTCACCTCGACGCCCGCGATCGCGTCGCGCGGCAGGGCCGGAACGTTCACGTTCAGCAGCGCGTCCGGCGCGAACCCCTTGTCGAAGATGTTCCGCGCCAGCAGCGCGGCGAACGCCGCCGACGGAGCGAAGTCGATGTTCGCGCCGAACGCGGCGATCGAGATCGCGATCGAGGGGAGCCCGGAGAGCAGCCCCTCCATCGCCGCGGCGACCGTGCCGGAATAGGTGATGTCGTCGCCCAGGTTCGAGCCGCGGTTGACGCCGCTCACGACGAGGTCGGGTTTGCGCTTGAGGAAGCCGAGCACGCCAAGACGGACGCAGTCCGTCGGCGACCCGTCGGTCATGTACGCGTTCTGCCCGGTACGGAGCTGGGTCGAACGCACTCGGAGCGGGCGGTACAGCGTGATGCTGTGGCTCGCGCCGCTCCAGTTCCGCTCGGGGGCGATGATGTCCACGTCGCCGACCGCGGCGAGCGCGTCGGCGAGGGGGCCGAGCGCGTCCGATTCGATCCCGTCGTCGTTGGTGATGAGTATTTGCCGGCCCCCTGCAACCCCCCTGTTCAGGCGACCTTCGGCCGCCAGTTTGTCGGCGTCAGTGGTCATTTCCCGCGCGCGGTGAGCTTCGCCTCCCGCGCCACGCGCGCGGCCTCGCGCGCCTCCGCTTCGGCGTCGCGGGCGTCCGCCGCCGCGGCCGCGGCGGCCGCCCTGCGCTCGTCCATGAGCGAGGCCGCCTGCGTCCGCACGCGACGTCCCTTCGCGAGCTCGTAGGCGTATCGCACGAAGGTGTTGATGACCCCGGCGACGGGGACCGCGAGGAAGACTCCCCAGAACCCGGCGATGCGAGAGCCGAGGAGGAGGGCGAGGAACACGAAGATCGGATGGATGCCGATCGCGTTCGACATGAGGCGCGGCCCGATGATGTTCAGGACGATCTGCTGGAGCACGAGCGTGAGGACGAGCACCCAGAGGAGCTGATCCGGCGCGCCGAGCAGCGTCACGAGCAGCACCGGGATCTCGGCGATGATCGGCCCGAAGAACGGGATGATCATCGCGAGCCCCGAGAGTGTCGCCAGGACTCCCGCGAACGGCACGCCGAACGCGACGAGGAGGGCGAGCGTCGCGACGCCGTAGATGAGTCCCAAGAGCAGCGAGCCCCGGATGAACCCGCCGAACGAGCGGTCCGCGCTCTGGCGCAGCAGCTCGGCTTCGCTGCGCAGCTCAGGTGTGAGCGCGCGGGTGAAACGCTGCCAGATCGCGTCCCCGTCGATGAGCATGATGAACGCGATGATGAGGACGAGGGTCGCGTCGAACAGCACGGCGGCGGTCGCCGAGACGACGCCCAGCGCGTCGTGCGCGATCGCCCCGGCGACCTCGCTCAGACGGCTCGGCACGGCGCCGTAGAGCTCGGTCACCTTCACGGGTACGCCCGCGCGCTCCAGCTGGACTTGGAGACCGGCGGCCTCGCGCGCCGCGCGGTCGCCGTACTCGGGGGCGCGCGTGACGAGGTCGTTGAGCTGCGCGACCAGGCCCGGGACGACGAGCGCGAGCACGCCGGCGAGGACGATCGCGATCCCCAGGTAGACGAGCACCACGCTGAGCGCGCGATTCAGCGGCGTGCGCTCGTCGATCCGGTTCACGAGCGGCGAAAGCAGGTACGAGAGCGCCCAGGCCGCGATGAAGATGAGGACGACGTCGGCGACCTGCAGCACGGCGAGCCAGAGCGTCGCGACGATCTGGAAGGCCGCGACGATGATGAGCAGGATGACGAGCGTGGAGAGGAGCTGCCTCTCGCGGGAGGAGAAGTTCACGCCGGAATGGTATCGGCGGATACCATGACGCCCCGTGCCGGGCGCGCCTTGCCTCATCGACCGTTACGCGGCATATCTCCCGGTCAGCGAACGCACACCGCGTCTCACGCTGGGCGAAGGAGGCACTCCGCTCGTCCGCGCTCGCTCGCTCGAGCGCGAGACCGGCGTCCCGGAGATCTGGCTCAAGGTCGAAGGCGCGAACCCGACCGGCTCGTTCAAGGACCGCGGGATGGTCGTAGCGGTCGCGAAGGCGCTCGAGGGCGGCGCCCGCGCGGTGCTCTGCGCGTCGACCGGCAACACCGCCGCTTCCGCCGCGGCCTACGCGGCGCGGGCCCAGATCCCCTGTACCGTCGTCCTGCCCGCGGGTCAGGTCGCGCTCGGGAAGCTCGTGCAGGCGGTCGCCTTCGGGGCGCGGATCGTATCGGTGCGAGGCCCCTTCGACGCGGCGCTCGCCGTCGTGAAGGAGCTCGCCGCGGCGGGCGAGGCGACGCTCGTCAACAGCGTGAATCCCCTGCGGCTCGAAGGACAGAAGACGGCGGCGTTCGAGGTGTGCGAGGCGCTCGGCGACGCTCCCGACGCGCTCTTCATCCCTGTCGGCAACGCGGGGAACATCACCGCGTACTGGAAAGGGTTCGTCGAGGCGACGGGCGCCGGCATGGCGCGGCGCCGCCCCCGGATGTTCGGCTACCAGGCGGAAGGCGCCGCGCCGCTGGTGTCCGGGCGGCCGATCGCCGAGCCCGAGACGCTCGCGACGGCGATCCGGATCGGCAACCCCGCGTCGTGGAAGGGAGCCGTCGCGGCTCGGGACGAGTCCGGCGGAGCGATCGAGGCGGTCAGCGACGACGAGATCCTCGCTGCATATCGCTTCGCCGCACGTTGTGAAGGCGTGTTCGTGGAGCCGGCCTCCGCGGCCGCGATCGCGGGGCTCCGGAAGCGCGCGAAGGCGGGCGGCCTCGAGGGCGTCCGCCAGGTGGTGTGCGTGCTCACCGGGAACGGGCTCAAGGATCCCGACCGCGCGCGCACCCTCGCGGGCGAGATCGACGAGGTCGACGCGAGCGCCGACGCGGTACGCAGAGCGATCGGGGGGATGGGGGGGCATCGCCCCCCCAACGCGTGACCGAGCTTCGGGTCCGCGTTCCCGCGTCGAGCGCGAATCTCGGCCCCGGATTCGACTCGTTCGCGATCGCCCTCCCGCTTCTCGCGGAGTACGACGTGCGGCCGGCGCGCGCATGGGCCGTCTCGATCGACGGCGATGGCGAGGGCGTACCGACCGGCGACGACAACCTGTTCGTCGTCGGCGCGCGTGCCGCCGCGAAGGCCGCGGGGGCGACGCTCCCGCCGCAGCACGTCACGCAGCGCTCCGCGATACCGGTCGGGCGAGGCCTGGGCTCGAGCGCCGCGGCGATCGTCGGCGGGGTCGTCGCGGCGAACGCCCTCCTCGGCGAGCCGCTGGATCGGCGCTCGCTGCTGCGTGTCGCGAGCGAGGTCGAAGGCCACGCCGACAACGTCGCGGCGGCGCTCTACGGTGCGTTCACGGTCGCGGTCCCCGACGACGCCGGCCCGGTCGCGACCCGCATCGCGTTCCCGCGGGCGTGGCGCATCTGCCTGCTCATCCCCAAGGAGGCGCTCGAGACGGAGACGGCCCGCGCGGTCCTCTCGCCGAACGTCTCGCGCGCCGACGCGGTCTTCAACCTCGCGCACGCCGCGGCGCTCCTCGCCGCGGTGCTGCGCTCCGACGGTGCGCTCCTTTCGATCGCGATGGCGGACCGGCTGCATCAACCCGCGCGCGCGAAGCTCGTGCCCGACCTCGACGACGTCGTCGGGGCTGCGCGCGGTGCAGGCGCGTTCGGCGCCGCGCTCTCCGGCGCGGGACCGGCGATCGTCGCGTTCGCTCCGGCGCGGCTCGCCGCGCGCGTGGTCGCGGCCATGGAAGAGGCCGCGCACGATCGCGGGACGAGCGCGCGGGGACGCGTCGTGCGCGTGCGCGCGGCGGGGGCGCAGGTCCGGCGCGCATGAGGCGTGCGCTCCTGCTTATCGCGTTCATCCTCCTGTTCATCGTCCTCGTGAACGTGTTCCTTCTCTCCTCTCGTTCGCAGGCGCCCGGCCCGTCGCCGACCCTGACGTCCTCGTCGGTCGCACGCACGGCGTCGCCGACGGTGAGCCTCACGCCCGGAGCGCCCTCGCCCACGGCGCTCGTCTCGGCGCGCGGCTTCATCGTCGTGCGCCGGCCGCTCGCGAACAGCCGGGTCAGCAGCCCCCTCACGATCAGCGGCGACGCGAGCGTGTTCGAGGCGAACCTCAACTGGCGCATCGTCGACACCAGCGGACGGCCGCTCGCCGAGGGGATCACGACCGCGAGCGCCGGCGCGCCCGAGCGCGGCACGTTCACGATCGCCGCGACGTACGCCGATCCCCTGGTGGACACGCTCGGGAGCGTCGAGGTCTTCGAGCGGAGCCCGCGCGACGGATCGATCGACGAGATCGTGCGCGTGCCGGTGGTCCTGGTCCACAGATAGCCGACCGCCTGCCGCTGCTCGCGATACCCGCGGTCCGGAGCGCGCTCTCGAGGGAGCTGGGCCGCGAGATCGAGTTCCACACCTCACTCGCTTCGACGCAGGACCGCGCGCGCGCGCTCGTGGACGCGGGAGCGATCGCGGGCATCGTCGTCGCCGACGAGCAGACCGCGGGGCGCGGGACGCAGGGCCGCACCTGGCACGCGCCGCGTGGCATGAGCCTTCTCGCGTCCTGGATCTTCCGGCCCGCGCCGGCCGCGCCGGGGCTCTTCGTGCTGCTCGCGGGAGTCGCGGTCGCGCGCGCGCTCGCGCGCCTCGGGGCCGCGAACGCACGCCTAAAATGGCCGAACGACGTCGAGGTCGAGGGGGGCAAGATCGCCGGCGCGCTCGCGCACGCCGCGACGGACCAGCAGGGGGGCTCGCTCGTGCTCGGTATCGGCGTGAACGTCCACCAGCTGCGCGACGACCACCTCCCGGAGATCCGCGAGCACGCGACCTCGCTCGCGATCGCGGGACACGACGTCGACCGGCTCGCGCTCCTCGCGGCGCTCAGCGCCGAGCTCGATCGCGTCGCCGCCGGCGGCGCCCGCGCCGACGCGCTCGAGGAGTGGCGCGCCCGCGCGACGCTCCTCGGCCGGCCGGTCGAGGTCGCGCGCGGCGGCCGGCCGCCGCTCGTCGGGACCGCCGTCGACGTCGACGCGGCGGGCGCGCTGATCGTGCAGGGACCGGCCGGACGCGAACGCATCGTCACGGGCGAGGTCCGGCCGCTCTGATGGCCGAGCGGTTCGCGATCGTCGTCGACGGCACCGCCTCGTTCCCTCCGGGCATGGGTGCCGAGCTCGACATCCGGCATCTGCCGCTGCACGTCGACATCGGGAACGAGTCATACACCGCGGGCGTCGACCTGACCGCCGAGGAGTTCTACGCAAAGATCGCCGCCCCCGACGTGAAGCCGGGGACGTCGCAACCGTCGATGGGCGAATGCCGCGACATATACGACCGGATCGTCCGCGAGGGCATCCGCAAGATGATCGTCATCACGATCGCGAGCGAGCTTTCGGGCACGTACTCGGTCGCGAGCACCACGGGTCAGCAGCTCTCCGACGCTCGGATCGAGGTCGTCGATTCGCGCTCTGTGGCGGGCGCGATCTCGCTCATCGCGACCGCCTGCGCCCGGGCGCGACGCGACGGTCACTCGTTCGACGAGGCCACCGCGCTCGCGCGCCGCCTGGCCGGCAAGGTGCACATCCTCGCCGCGGCGGACGTGCTCGAGTACCTCAAGCGGTCGGGCAGGATCTCCGGCGGCGCGGCGCTCTTCGGGTCGCTCCTCGCGGTGAAGCCGATCCTCGAGATCGATGACGGGAAAGTGCAGGCCGTCGACCGCATCCGCACGCGCGAGAAGGCCACGGCGCGCCTGAAGGAGCTCATCGAGGGGCGGGTCCCGCCCGGGTCGCGCATCAACGCCTGCACGGTGCACACGAACGATCCGGAGCGCGCGCTCGCGCTCGCGGACTGGGTCCAGCAGCGCTTCCACTGCGTGGAGCACTGGGTGGCCGAGGCCGGTCCGGTCATCGGCGCGCGCGGAGGTCCGGGACTCATTGGACTCTGCTGGTACCGTTCGGAAGAGGTATGACCTTTGGGGGGTCGGGGGGGCTTTGCCCTCCCGACGCATGAGGCTTCGCAACCCGTTCGGCAGAAGGCCGAAGGAATTCCCCTCGCACCTCTGGACGCAGTGCCCGAGCTGCGGCGAGATGCTGTTCAACAAGCAGCTCGCGCGGAACCTCAACGTGTGCACGAAGTGCGGGCACCACTTCAAGCTCGGGGCGAAGGAGCGCGTCGAGATCCTGGCGGACCCGCGCTCGTTCAGGGAGACCGACGCCGATCTCTCCTCGACCGATCCGCTCGGCTTCGTCGACAGCAAGCCGTATCCCGAGCGGATCGCGGCCGCGCAGGCGAAGACCGGGCGCCGCGACGCGGTCATCACCGGAGACGCGGCGCTCGCGGGCATCCCCGTCGTGCTCGCGGTGATGGACTTCGAGTTCATGGGCGGCTCGATGGGCGGCGTCGTGGGCGAGAAGGTCACCCGCGCCGCCGAGCGGGCGCTCGCGGAGCGCAAGCCGCTCGTCATCGTCGCGGCCTCCGGCGGCGCGCGGATGCAGGAGGGCACGATCGCGCTCATGCAGATGGCCAAGACGATCGGCGCGATCGCGCGCCTCGACGCCGCCGGCATCCCGTTCGTCACCGTGCTCACCGACCCCACGACGGGCGGCGTGCTCGCCTCGTTCGCGTCGCTCGGCGACATCGTCCTCGCGGAGCCGGGAGCGCTCATCGGCTTCTCCGGCGCGCGCGTGACCAGCGAGACGATCGGCGAGAAGCTGCCGACCGGGTTCCAGCGCGCGGAGTTCCTCCTCGAGCACGGCTTCGTCGATCAGGTCGTCCCGCGGGACCAGCTCAAGGAGCGGATCGGATTCTTCCTGAACGCCTTCCGGGTCGCCGGCCAGGACCTCCGCTGGAGCCTGTGACATGTCGATGATCGATCGCATCGTTGGCGGGCTTCGCCCCCCTGCGCCCGGGTCCACGGCCGGTAACGGGCATCTCGCGGCGGACGCGGGCCTCATCGTCGATGCCTCCGAGATGACCGCGCGGCGCACGACCCCATGGATGGCGGTCCAGACCGCGCGGAACATCACGCGGCCGCACGCGCTCGAGGTCATCGCCGGCGCCTTCGAGCGATTCCAGGAGCTGCACGGCGACCGCTCGTTCCGCGACGATCCCGCGATCGTCGGGGGCATCGCGGAGCTCGACGGCCGGCCGGTCGTGGTGGTCGGTCAGCAGAAGGGTGCCTCGACCGAGGAGAACATCCAGCGGAACTTCGGCATGCCGCATCCCGAGGGGTACCGCAAGGCGATCCGGCTCTACCGCGTCGCCGAGAAGTTCCATCTGCCGCTTGTCACGCTGGTGGATACACCGGGCGCGTACCCGGGACCGGAGGGCGAGGAGCGCGGGCAGGCCGAGTCGATCGCGTCCGCCATCCGCGCGCTGACGACCCTGGCGACGCCGATCGTCGTCGTCGTGCTCGGCGAAGGCGGCTCAGGCGGCGCCCTCGCGCTCGGCGTCGGCGACATCGTCCTCGCGCTCGAGAACTCGATCTACTCGGTCATCTCGCCGGAGGGTGCCGCGGCCATCCTGTTCCGGAGCGCCACCGAGGCAGAGCGCGCGGCGCAGGCGATGCGGCTCGCCGCACCTGATCTTCTGGAGCTCGGCGTCGTGGACGCGCTCATCCCCGAGCCGGCGGGTGGTGCCCACACGGACCACGACGCGACGACGCGAGCGATCAAGACCGCGCTCGTCGCGCAGCTCGATCGTCTCGCGCGCGTCCCGGTCGCGGACCTCCTTTCGACTCGGTACGAGCGCTTCCGCGCGTTCGGCACGATCCTGGAGCCGCCGAACGAGGCGCCCGCGCCGCGGCGCCCGTGGTGGGCGCGAGGGTCTGTTCGCGATCTGTTCCTGCGGATGCGGATATGAGCGAGCCGGACCACGTCCTCGGCCTCGTGGACGACCTGCTTCGCCTGGTCGAGGGGTCCGCCGCGACGACGATCGAGGTCGAGTCCGACGGTCTGTCGGTGAAGGTGACGCGCAGAGCCCCCCTTGGTCGCGATAGCGGCGGCGGCAGCCGCGAAGGGGGCGGTGTGGGGGGTTCCGCCCCCACGAAGAAGGAGGTCCGCACGCAACGGGTCCACGCCACGACGGTGGGCGTGTTCAGCGCGGCGCGCGAGTGGGCGGCCGGCGATGCCGTCGCGCGTGGCGACGTGCTCGGCGGCATCCAATCGCTCGGCCACGTCGCCGAGATCAGCGCGCCCGCCGACGGCGAGATCAAGGACGTCCTCATCGCGGGCGGGTCGCCCGTCGAGTACGGACAGCCGCTCTTCGTCATTGCCCTCCGCTGAGCGGCTCGCGGTCGCGATCCTCGAGGATCCCGCCGGCTGGTCCGCGGACGTGACGATCAACGAACCGACCGTGACGCGCCATCGCGTCCGGATCTCGCGAGCCGAGCACGCGCGCTACGGCGGCGGCGACGTCGGGGTCCTGGTGCGCCGCTCGTTCGCGTTCCTGCTGGCGCGCGAGCCGAACACGTCGATCCTCCGTGAGTTCGACCTTTCGACGATCGAGCGCTACTTCCCTGAGTACGCGCGCGAGATCACGCGCCGCTAGTACGCCGCGGCGACGCTCAGGCGCGGGCGGGCTGTGTCATCTTCAGCGCCGGGCTCATCGTCACGAAGTACGCGTCGCCGGCAGCGAAGACAGCGAACAGCGCGACCCAGAACCACATCGCGACGCTGCCGATACCCGTCGCGATGCCGAAGAGCGTGACGAGAACGCCCAGGCCCGTCGGAATGAGATTCGCCGCGAGCGCGATCCGCCGCGTCTCCGCCCCGGCCGCCCGCGCCTGCCAGTTGAGGAGGCCATAGCCGAGCCAGGCGATCCCGACATAACGCGCCATCAGCGCGCCGTTCGGATCGAGCGACACCCCAAAGAGCGATGCGATCTGGACCGGCAGGACCGCGATGACGGCACCGAGGACCGCCGCGACCGCCGCGCTGAGCGTGAGGAACGAGCTTGCCTTCATGTTCTTCCCTTCCGTCGCGCCTCTGCGGCGCATGCCGATGGTCCTGCCGCCGTCAAGCAGGCGAGCGCGTCAC